>Ga0187827_10001384_pt1 | contig 35763 bp, 26 predicted proteins | sample ETNtaG_39_FD_167969 | JGI IMG/M metagenome (GOLD analysis project Ga0187827, IMG submission 167969) | Marine microbial and viral communities from oxygen minimum zone, Eastern Pacific Ocean - ETNP2014_SV_150_PacBio MetaG (Illumina Assembly) | ecosystem: Environmental > Aquatic > Marine > Hypoxic...
AAAATCCTCGCGGACCTAGGCGCCTCCGTTGTTAAGGTCGAACCCCCTAATGGGGACAGTGCAAGGTCGATGCCACCGTTCGCAACCGGAGTCGGCAGGCCAGATGTAAGTCTATATTTCGCGAACTACAATACCAATAAATTGAGCATTATTCTCGATTTGGAATCGGCAGTTGACGTTAATTCTCTTGTCACTCTGGCAGCGCACACAGACGTAATCATAGAAAACTTCAAACCTGGCTATCTGGAGAGGCTGGGATTAGGATTCGAAGCGTTCTCGAGTATTAATCCAGGTCTTATAATGGCCTCAATCACCCCGTTTGGACAAACCGGACCGTATCGAGATTTTGTCGGCTCGGAAATAGTTATGCAAGCGATGGGAGGGCTGATGTATTGCCAGGGTGATGATGACAAACCTCCTTGTGCAGCACCGTGCGAACAAGCCTCCCAGATGGCTTCATATCATGCGGCATTCGGAATACTTGCAGCTATCAATCATAGAAACCGAAGCGGCAAGGGACAACATCTAGATGTATCCACTTATGAAGTAGTGTCGCAAGTTTTGTTCAACATAACTAGGTACTCTTACCACGGCGACATTGCACGGCGGACAGGAGCTGTTTCAACAATTGCCCCTAATGGATATTATCGCTGCAAAGACGGATATGTATCGCTGGCGGTTCTAGAAGACTCTCATTGGCAGGAATTAGTCCGCTGGATGGATCTGGAAGCTCTTTCAGATGCAGCTTGGAATGACATGAATTTTCGTCGTTCACAACCAGATGTCATCGATCAATTTGTGAGAGAGTTTATATCGAGCTTTTCGGTGTCGGAGTTCCTAGAGCAAGGTCATTCTCGACACCTGGCAGTTAGCCGAGTTAACGAGATAGGGGACCTAGTTGAGAGTCCCCAGATGAGATCCAGACGGTATTTTACAGAAATCTCAGACCCTCAAATCGGACAACACCTATACCCGGGAGTTCCCTACCGATTTAGCCATACCCCAGTGAAGATAGAAAGACCTTCTCCACAGTTAGGGGAACATCAAGATACGGTCTTGGATAGAAATCTCCATGAAATGGATAAACCGGTAAAATCTTTCTCTTTTCCAGAGCCTAATTCGCTAGGGCCTTTGGACGGGCTTAGGATTCTGGATCTCAGCAGAGTTTGGTCCGGGCCATTTACCACTCGCTATCTCGGAGACCTGGGAGCAGAGGTAATAAAGGTTGAATCGGAAAAATATCTAGATACGGGTCGCAAGGTAACTAATTCAACACCTCAGTTCCTAGAGATAAATCGTAGTAAGAAGGGAGTGACCCTTGATTTTCAAAAGCCTGAAGGGTTGGACCTTATTAAGGATTTAATTGGAATCAGTGATGTCGTCGTAGAGAATTTTGCAGCCGGTGTATTAGAACGTCGTGGGCTCGGATACCCCGTGTTGCGAGATATCAAACCTGATCTCGTGATGTTAAGCATGCCGGGGTACGGAAATGCCGGTCCGTATAAGGACCATGTGGGGTACGGACAAAACTTGATGTCTTATGGGGGCCTATCTAAAATCTGGGGGTTCCCCGACTCTCCTATTGAGGCTCGTTCCAACGTACATTTTCCAGATTTTGTCTCCGCTGTCGCCTCTTCGACTGCTGTTTTAGCTGCTCTGGAATACAGGACGTTGTATGGAGTTGGCCAGCATATTGAAGTTGCGCAGATAGAGGCGGTGTCATCTTCGATGGGTGTGGCTCTCATGGACTTTTTTATCAACGGAAAATCGTGGGAAGCTAACGGGAATCAAAGCATGTGGGCGGCTCCAAGCGGAAGTTATCCTTGTCAAGGTGAAGACCAGTGGTGTGCAATCGCTTGCTCTAACGATAAAGAATGGTTCAGCCTCCGAAAAGCAATGGGGGATCCAAATTGGGCATTTGAACAAATATTTGATTCTATGGAAGGACGAGTCAAACACTTTGACAAACTTAATGGCCTGCTCAGCAAATGGACTATCGGACATGAGCCTTACAAACTGATGACGCTGCTACAGGGGTTTGAAGTACCGGCCGGGGTAGTCCAGTCTGGTAAACAATTATTTAACGACAACCACCTTAGGGAAAAGGGGTTCATAGTTACCGTAGAACATTCCGAGTGGGGTAACGTTGAGCACCCGGGAATAGCAATAAACTTCTCGGACTCTCCCGGTCGTATCCCGAGCGGGGTTCCTCGATTAGGGGAGCATAACCAGGAAGTATTTTCTGGCCTTCTAGGAATGAGCCAAGATGACGTACGTCATCTTACGGAAACCAAGGTAATAGCATAGTCAATTGTGACTAGTCGAGGAATTCTAGAGCGGTATTTTCAACTTCAAAAATACGTTCCATAACAATATGGTACCTCCTCGATTGTCCTAGAGTATGATTCCACAGGACATTGTTTACAAAATTTAGTAAGGGGATTTAGGGCAAATGGCTGAAAAAGAGAATTTAAAGCAACGGATTAATAAGGGTGAGGTAATTATCGGAGCCATCGTTGGGTGGGACACTAGTAGTGATCGCCTTAAAGAGATTCTGGACCAGTATCCATATGATTTTTTCTCCCTTGATAGCCAGCATTCTCCTTTTTCAGAAGAAAAGCTTGTGGATTTTTGCAATATGGTCGACAAGGTAGATGCCGACATACATTTCCGGATCAAGCACACTCGGCATTCATACCTTATTGGTAACATCCTCGATCTAGGTCCAACATTAATAGAAGTTCCTCAGGTCGAAAATGTAGCTACCGTTTATGAATCGATAGAGCATTTCTATTTCCCGCCGGTTGCTAGAAGGAGTTGGATTGGAGGTGCTTCCAAGGGTTTTGGAGAACGAGGCTCTGACCGTATTGCCTACGCAAACTGGTGGAACACATACGGGGTACTATGGATGCAAATAGAATCGATTAATGCAGTTACTGATGTAAGAAAAATTGCGAAACAAGGAGTTGATTGTGTTTCCTGGGGACCCGCAGACTTAAGTTTCAGTAGAGAGTCTAATCCAGACCACCCGTTCAAGACTGACGAGGATTGTGTCGACTATGTCGTGGACCAGCTTCAAGGAACAGGAGTCAGACTCGCCTATAGAAGCTATGATCCAGCCTTAAGGAATAAATACATTGACATGGGGGCTACCGTACTCTTGGAGGTACCAAATTAGGAGCAGTTCTGACTAGCTAAACCTGCGATGGATAACCTTGGTTTGAAGATAGGGCCCTACACAACATGGTTGGCACACGCAACCAGCTAAGCAACTGTTTTATGCAATACACTATAGCCTCAGTATCTATAGGATCTCCTTAAGCCTATCCGTGACTACTTTTTCTCCTCCTTCCTGCAATGCCTTCATGCCAATTATGAAAGCGTTGTCATCAGGCGAGGGATGGTCAGGATGAAAACTGTCGGACCTAACCCAGATACTTGGCGTCCCCAATCGCAACTCCGAGATTACATCTGCCGCGGTCTTCCCCAATGCCTTCGTGTCGAGGATGATCTTCAAACCAACGGTTGGTCCGCCTTCAGGATCATCTCTAAGAGAAATGTTAGGCACGCCGCTAAGGTCTTTCTTTATGGTGGAAATCCTATTCTCATAAGTTGCGAACCGGTCCTCATGGTTCATAGTTAACCATTCGCGCAAGGCTGCATATACAGCAATCACTTCCTGGCGATCGACCTTCATCGGCCTCGCAAAAGTACGAGTTGGAGTGTCTTCAAATCCAATGAAACTATTCATCCGGGCTGCCATGACCAGATCTTTCTTTCCAGTAAGAATTCCGCTGGAGTTCACGGACCCAAAGTACTTGGCTCCATAGGCCACCAGATCAGCTCCCATCTTGACATAGTCACTCAGTAGGCTGGTTGGATAAACTTCTCCTGCGGCATCCACGATTATGGGAATATTGTGAGCATGGCCTATTCGTATGACTTCCTCGATAGGCAAAGCGCCGGGCAATCGATCACCAGGAGCCAGGTAGTGGATGGCTGCAGTGTTCGGTCCAATGGCCTCCTCAATATGGTCAGTCGTTGTCTCCTCAATATTACCAACTTCGACTAATTTCCCCCCCGGGATTGACATGGATCGGTCGTACTTGACTCTAAGCTGCTTTTGAATGATGAATTCATGTCGCATGCCTGAAACATCTGGGATTTGTTCGATCTTGGCAACATCCTGCCCAGTCATTATGGCCGCTGCTCCGACGGCAAGAGCCGCTGCGCATCCTGAAGTTATCAATGCGGCCTCCACATCGAGCATGTCGGCAACCCTCTCCCCGACCCTGTCGATAAGTTCCCCCATGTCCGCGTAATAGCCCTCAGATTCGTCCATCACGGCACGAACTTCAGGAGATGGCGTACCGCCGCCCAAAAGAGTACGGTGGCCCATGGCATTGATGACAGGATTAACACCCAATTCTTCGTAAATATTGCTCATTACATACTCTCAAAATATAGATTTATCGTTTTAGGTCATCCTTCCGACGGTCCATTCTAAGATCGTATAGAAACCACCGCAAACCACTACTCTAATGAGTCGCCAGAGGCTTCCCTAATTATGATCACTATCTTGTGCCTCAAGAGCCTGTAACATTGATGGCAGAGATAGAAGCGAAGGTAAAGTCGTTCGTTTGAGTATTATATCTCAGGAGCAACAGGGTTTGTACCTAAGAATGGCGGCCTCTACATAAATATCAGAACCCAAACCTCTCAATGGTGAAAGGTGCTAGACGGGAGCAATCACCATTTGCGACAAAGTCCGCCATTAACTCTGCAGTACGCGGGCTACACATTATTCCGACACGATCATGGCCCGATGCGATACTAACACCAGACCATCCTGGTAGAGGCCCAAGAATCGGCATTCCGTCAGGTGTACCCGGCCTAACACCGGCAGAGGCCGAAACGAACTGTGCGTCATTAAGAATTGGAAAGATCTCTTTCGCCTTTGCAACCATTTGTGAAATAGCTTCCCCCGTGACAACCTGATCAAAATTACCTTCTTCTCTAGTAGCTGCAGAAAGGACGGAACCATCCTTCTGAGGCACTATACTTTGCACAGTGCTTCTGGGAAGAAATCCAGGTTTGCGTAGTAATATTCGCTGCCTCCGGATATGTTCGTGCTCGTTCACCTGATATCAGTGCCCTGACTGCCCTCCTCTGTCCTTCAGGCAGAGAGGTCGGGTCAGGCGTCATGTACTTTCTGTTTTTTATAGGCATCTGGTCGCTCCTAAACATGGCTATTACCCCTTTTTAGCACAAGGGTCTGTCACGGGTATAGCCGCCTGTTGAAGAGCAATTCGTAAGGCTTACCCCACGACTACCAACCACGAATGAAAGCTTGTCTTGTTGACTGTTTCGGTCTACTGTTTGTCCATGGCTAGGTTAACTGTAGTTCTGCTTGCAACCATGGTAGTGTACTTCTGTTTTGTTGGCTGTGGATCACTCGTTGGGATGGGATCTGGAACAAGGGAGACAAAATCGGAAACACCCATCAAAAAGACCGTGGAGAAAACCTCGGGAAAAGCCGAAGAAGTAAAGAAACAGACAGAACCAACTTCAGTTAAATCAGAATCAGAGAATAAAACAAAGCCTAAAAGTGACTCCCAGCCAAAAACTGTTGACCCGAAATCCCTGCTGCCTTTTTCTGCTGAATCTGTTACCCCAGAACATAAAGAAGTAGGTTCTCCGGTCGATTCAAGAATCATAGTAGATTTCAATAAGCCAATTGATCAAACCACAATAAATGCAGGTACGTTTACGGTAAGTGGAGCCGTTTCAGGCCCCGCCAGCGGGATGTTTATATTTTCATCAGGATCAAATACCGGGAGAGTTGTTTTCACACCTGACCTGGATTTCATTGCTGGCGAGATGGTTACGGTCACCCTATCTCATAATATTAAAGATTTCGCTGGAACCGCCCTTTCCTGGTTCGACACCATTTCAGATAAAGCATATACATGGCGGTTCGTCACAGATACGGAAGGACACTCAGTAGTGTTCACAGATAGCGGACAGGAGCTTGGGTCTGGAGGATCCGATGCTAAACCTAGTGCGCTGATCCTTGCAGATGCAGATGCAGACGGTGACCTCGACGCTTTTCTTGCAAACTGGTGGGGTGGCCCTGGAGGCCTGGTAAGAATTAATGATGGTTTTGGATTCTTTAATGACACAGTATTAATCAGGGAGAACCCCTCTAAAGGCATGGCTGTGGGAGATCTGAACGGTGACGGTATTTCCGATGTGCTGATCAATGACGATACACACGGTCTACATAGCGTTCATGTACTCCGAGGCTTGATGGGGGGACACGCTGGCATGCAAGTTTTAGCAGCATACCTTCCTGAAGGTGACCCACAATGGTGCGGCGTCAGCCGCTGCGATGGGAACTTAGGTCACCGCGGGAGTTTCTCTGAACATAACGTTGGTGATCGTCGAGGCATGTATAGCGGCATCATTACAGACCCCGACAGTTTGGAACTACGGGATATGGACGGTGACGGAGATCTCGACCCGGTGGTTGGATGGATCTGGAAAAAACGTTGTCACGAACTACCCTACTGTTATCAATTCAATGGCCACTATTCCCTACCTGTCGAATGGGATTTATTCGAACTACCCTGGGTATGGTTGAACACACCTTACCTGGTTTCTGGTAATCCAGTAAATGAGGCTGAGGTGGACTTCAAAGGAAGCACAACCGCATTCAATATGGTTCCTCCAGGAGCTATAACGAGTAAACAGGGAGGGTGTTGCGACGGGACTATGGATATCGAAATCGGCGACCTAGACGGAGACGACGATCTGGATATGGTCACAATAAATACGGTCGATTATTCGAACAACAGCTTCTCTGTTCACGGTTACGGCGAGCGCATTAATGAATTTCGAGTGAGCTTGAACGATTCGTCTGTGCCAGATTCTACACTGGAGTTTAATCCTGAAAACCAAGTCATACAGAATCTTCCACTCAGTAACTCAAGGCGTCCGAGCCCTGGGCAACTAAGTGTAGGTCACACAATAGTGACATTCGAAGATGTTGAACTGGGTGATATGGATGGTGATGGTGACGTAGATGCCCTGGTCGCCGGTTCTGGCGGTGCCCTATTATTGATCAACGACGGATTCGGGTCATTTTCTTTCAACGATCAGCTGATTCATGAGTTTCCGGTTAGCGATGCCGCTCTGGGTGATCTGGACGGAGATGGAGATATAGACGCTGTCTTTTCTGGTTACGATCCTGAGATGTTTTCTCTCACAGTGGGCGGCAATACTGGTTTCTCACCAGGGTACCAGATTCCTCCATTTCCGCACGAACCTGCTGACAATTTCAACAGAATTTTTATTAATGACGGGTTCGGATCTTTTACAGACAGTTCGGTGTATGTGGGAGATGGACATAGCACCCACATATCCCTGGGAGATCTAGATCTTGACGGAGATTTGGATGCATTTGTGAGAAATGATGACGAGCCAAGAGCTTACAACACAGTTTGGTTTAACAATACCCCTCCTCTATACCAGGTGCCTCTCATATCAATAGGGGAGGCCCAACCCAGCGGGCCGTCACCAACGGGCCTTCCATCAACATCGGGCATCGGAATAGCTTCCGTATTGCCCGGCCCGACCACCACCCCAACAGGAAGCGGCCAGCCTTCGACGTCTGGAATTGGAATAGCCGCTGCATTCCCTTCAGGTCAACCCTCATCTGGTTCGTCACCAACTTCGCCTCCCGAAGAAACACCGTCGGAGATAGCAAGTAACTGGGTGATCGAAACGATTGAAAGCTCTGAAGACGTCGGTCAGTACAGCGGCATGGACTATCAGCTTTCTAACAGTGGGGAAAGCACCCTGCATATTGTCTACTTCAATTCAGATTCAGAGGAACTCAAGTATAAAAAGTACGACACAACCACCGGACTTCATACAGCGCCGGAGACTCCGGGCGCATACGAAGATTTTGGTCGTTACGCAGATATATCTGTATTGGAAGACGGAAAGAAGCATGTTTCCTACTATACGAGCGATCCGGGAACCGGCGATCTCGGATTCTCCGAAAGCATGGACCCTGTCGAGGGATGGCAATACTGGGGGGTCGATATGGGGTCAGATGATGTCGGTCAGCACACAAGCATCGTGGTTGACTCTAACGGAGCCCCACACATCGCCTATCACGATGTTACTAATAATTCCCTCAAACACGCATGGGGGGAGTTTCAGTTTTCGAACTACATATGGCATATAGAGACGGTAGATGGCGGCGGTGTTGGACAGTATGCCAGCCTGGCGATTGATAACAGTGACAATCTCCATATCGCTTATTACTCGACTCAAGGAACCTTAAAACACGGATACGGAATACCCGTTACGGATGGGTGGGCCTGGTCCGTAGATACAGCAATTGCACCAGTGGTAGGATCTTCCGGCGAATATTCGTCCATCGCCCTAGACTCAAGTGGGAATCCTCACGTTGTTTATGTCGCGGGAGAGGATCACGACCTCGAACACTCCTGGGCAGCTTGGGACCAAAACCTTGGAACATGGGACTGGCAATCACAGCAGGTCGACGGTGGAATCGGGAATATGGTTGGAACTCATGTGAGCCTGGAAATCGGATCCAATGACGATCTGCACGCAGCCTATTACGACGAAACTCACCAGGCTCTCAAGTATGCCCATGCGCCCTACGGTCAAATCGCAAGTGTAGGGTCATCCGGGGGCTGGTCTTGGTTCCCATTAACCATAGAAAACACAGGAGACCATGTTGGAAAGTATACCGACATAGCCCTGGATGACTCTGGAACCGTATACATAACCTACTATGATGAGACTAATGGGGACCTAAAACTCGCCCATAACTAACAGTTATTGCAAAAGGTAAGCGGACCATTTGTCGGACCAAAACCTGAAAACATGCGTCGTTGTATTCTTCCTTTTTCTCCAACCAATCTGTCACAGGTATAGCCGCTTGATTAATAGCAATCCCTAAGCCCTATCCCCCCTCTACACAATCCCCTCACAGTTTGTCTGGCTTCTCCCCTATGAGCGGTAACCGTTAAACTAGCGCTCAATGCTGGAACGTATTGACCGATATGAACTGAGGGAACGCATAGGGGCAGGCGGACAGGCTACTGTCTACCTTGGGCATGACACGCTCCTCGACCGGACAGTTGCTGTCAAGGTTATGAACCAGCTCGTGTCCTCACAACCAGAATACGTTGAGGGCCTCATGTCGGAAGCACAGCTTGCGGCAGGCCTCTCACACCAGAATATTGCAACCGTATATGACTTCAAGATTGAGGGCGACTACGCATCCATCATCATGGAGTACGTCCCTAACAGCCTGGACAAGGAGCTTCAGAGAGGCGGTGCAATGCCCACCGCCAGGGCTGTGGAGATAGCCATACAAATTTGTGATGGTCTCGCCTACGCACATTCCATGGGTTTTGTTCACAGGGACATGAAACCTCACAATATCCTTCTTGCCCCGGACGGTTCTCCGAAGATAACTGACTTTGGCATAGCAAGGGCAACCGACCTTTCTTCTGTAAGTGCGGTTGGTACCCCGCTATACATGTCACCGGAACAGTGCCGGGGAGATGAATCCCCGGACATAAGGTCGGACATCTATTCCGTAGGCGTGATGCTGTATGAAATGCTGGCAGGGCATCCGCCCTACCAGGGCACTGCGATGCAGCTTCCTCAGATGCACCTTAACGACCCAACACCTGATTTTCCTTCATCTGTCCATATACCCCCAAATCTGACAGCAATCGTCAGGAAGTGCATGGAGAAGGAACCGGAGAACAGGTTCCAAAATGCCCAGGAAGTTGCGTCTGCGCTAGGAGCGCTCTCAGAGGCCCCTGCAAGGGCTGCCAGGGGAGCAGCTTCAATGGGACAGCAGTCTCATGCAGAACCCGACGAGCCTGAGCCCACTGGTCGTAACTGGAGAAGGCAGGGTCGCTACACCGTAGTAGGTGAAATAGGTAAAGATGACAGACAGGGATTCACCCGTGATGTGCAGGCTGGTGCGGATGAAGTAGTAATCGTCAGGAAGAACGGTGAAATAGAAGACGTCTTCTCTGAGCAGAGGAAACCTACCAGAAGCTTTGGCGAGTCCTTGATGTCACTGGTAGGCCTCGGCCCCAATATCGAGGTATACAAGGCAACCAAGACTCGCTTTAATATCGTCTTCTGGCTGGGCGATGACGATACCGCAGCCACCGGACACAGAAGCTTTGCCTTTGGATTGCCCGTCCTAACAAGTGATAACCAGGTCATACCCGCCCGTATCAACCTCTGGTTAGAGGTAGAGGAAGAGCTTGCAGAAAACACACTCCTGTTACTCAGGGGTAAAGACGTACTCAACCGTTATGACATCGCATCGGAAATTAGAGACGACCTACACGCCAAGGTTTTGGGACTCGACCTCAACCAGCACACGTTTGAGGAATTGAGGGGCAACAGACCTCTGTTGAGAGAGATCGGAGAATCCATACAGCGTGAGATAACTGGAACCCTTGGAGCCTTCGGGCTACGAATACAGGACTATTCCATTAGCTGGGGATTAACGCTACAGGAGCGAGCTGACATAGACCAGCAGCGCCATCAGGTGTCCCTTGAGCAGGTGAACAATCTTAATGAGATAGGCAGAATCAGCGCCCCCCCTCAACAAGAACAGCAGGGATTGGGCGGTGCTGTTGAGGTAATACTCAAACCTTCCATCTGGGCAAAGGCTGTCGGTGTGATGGGACTTATCGCTGCCATAATCTTCTTCGCTATCAACTCATCGAGGGTGTTGGAGCAGGCAAGGGGCATTCTGGGAATACAGACTGAAGCTGTAGTCGAAAGTGCACCTCCCCAGGTGGTTGTTCCAACAGTGGTTGCTGGACCTTCCTCACTGGAGAAGGTACCTATCTTGGTGAATGCAAATGGTACCCACCAGGCGACGATCCCCATGAAAGATGTGGCAAGCCTCGTGAACATATCTCGACTAGATATAAAGGCTTCGAGTCTTCCACCTGATTCCGAGGTAGTTATCCAGCAGATTCCAATAAGTGCAGCGCCTTCACCGCCAAGCGTTGCCTTATTTGTCCGTTCTATGGATATAACCGTAGAAGGGGCAGGTGATACTAAAGCTCTTCCAGGCACTATTGAGTTTCAGGTTAAAAAACAATGGCTGGAAGGTGAATCCATATCTCTCGAGAATGTGGCGCTGTTCCGACATGATGGAGACTGGAATGAGCTCACGACCAGTTATTTGGGTTCTATGGTCGGGGCGGAAGACGAGTTATATGAGCGATTCTCAGCAGAAACTCCAGGATTTTCAATATTCGCAGTTGGCATTAGATATGATGAGACTGTTACTCTCCAAGCTACAGAAATCGCAGTCCCGCCAACTGCAACACAGATACCCGTTGTCACTTCAACGGCTACTGTTACTGCATCAGCCACTGCCGTACCTGATATCGCCAAAATAGTACCCGATACCCCAACCTCTACGGCTATCCCGACAGCAACACCTAAACCTAAACCTACGCCTGTTCCAGTAATTCCGGTTCCTCTCCCTAAACCTACATCTACATCTATCCCGACACCCACGTCAGTTCCGTTACCAACGGCCATTCCGGTGCCAACCAGGGAATCGGTAAGCTCTGAGCCCTCATTAAAAGTCAGTGGAAAGACTTTCAGGGTAGGCGAAAAAATAACCGTTACTTACGCAGGCATGGCTGGGAAGAAGGATGGCTGGATCGGAATGTTCCGACCTGAGGATTCGGATAGTACATTCAAGGGATATCAGAAGATTGGTGCAGACGGCTCTGGTTCTATAGATTTCACGGCTCCGAAACAGACTGGTGAATATGAGTTCAGGATGCTATCGACCGTTTCAAGTAACCCTTACAACAGGGAGGCAATAAGTGGAGCATTCAATGTGCTCGCTGCATTTACTCCAACGCCAACGCCAACAGTAACCCCGACCCCGACGCCGGACCGTTCCAAGGATATCGGCGGAGGCAGGCTAGATAACAATGAACCTGCCCAGGGCGCAATTGATTACGTGGGTGACTCTGATGATTGGAATTTCTCTGCCGGTGCGGGAACCTCGGTAACTATTTCGGTAAGGCCCTCAGGCACCAGTAATATAGATGCTCATTTCGAATTGATTGACCCCAGCGGAACAACGGCGATAACAACAGGAGATAAGGGAGGTTCAGGTGACGCTGTAGTTTCCGGGTACACCTTACAGGGAACTGGAAGCTACACAATACGAGTAAGTTCTTTGTCAGGTATAGGAAGTTACACTATCGAAATAAGTGCAGGCACGGTGGCTGTGGCAGCAATGGCAACCGCTACCCCAACTCCATCCCCCACCGCTACCTTGGTCCCAACACCGACACCATCACCCACTCCTACAGCAACACCTACAATCACTCCTACACCTACGGCAACTCTTAGCCCTACGCCGACACCTACAGGAACCAGAACGCCTACCAGCACACCTACGATTACGCCTACGCCTACCCGCACTCTTACTCCGACACCCACTCCGATACCTATCCCGACACCGACTCCTACCCTTACACCCACTCCTACCCCTATACCTACTCCTACCCTTACACCTACACCGGTCGGGTCCATTGGTTATTCATCAGGACTGAGGTGGGGCACGAGCACAGCATCCCCGAATAATGTTTTTCAGATTGGAGACTTTGTCCAGTTTTACTCCATTGCCTCATTGTCCGGACAGAGAGGTTATTTCTACGGTAAGTCATCGGGATATCCAAACCCTCCGCTCTATTTCGGTAACGTCAAAACCGCACCATCACTGTGCGCAGACGATTACCAGGGGTACACAGGAATAGAAATCATTGATTACAGCGGCATACCTGCTCAGACATATAACAATTCCTCAATTCAGTACCAGGATTTCCATGCGGTTATGTTTGGGACAAGAGGGTCTTCCTGCTATTCAGGCCTGTTGCCGTTCAAACAGGGTGATAGATATGGCCTCATTGACCCAATTAAAATAGATGACAGCGGAAACCTCACTCTGAACTGGTGGATTGGTGATGAAGATGTGACTGATTTCTTCGCTGCACCATCACTTGTGACCCCTACACCAACTCCTACGAGGACACCCACGCCTACGCCAACACCAACTATCACACCTACGCCAACACCGACACCGTCACCCACGGCAACGCCTGTCCAAAACCTAGGGGGAGGTGTTCTTTTCTCCGCAGGTAGCGAGTCCCCTTCAGCCTCGGCTTGGGGACGTATAGAGATGGAAGGTGGGATGGATGAGTGGTCCTTCTACGGTTTCGCCGGGCAAACAGTAACGATTGCCATGAGTGCATCTCCTGAGGAGTGGATGGTAGAACAGGGGTTTCAGCCGGGGGGTAATGTTATCAACTCTCAACTATTCTTGATTGACCCCTCTGGTGAAGTGGAGGCTGAAAATGACGACGCCATTGGGACGATGGGGCCAGATGCTCTGATTAGCCCATGGACGTTACAATCCGGCGGCATTTACACGATTCGAACGACCGTTCCAGCATACAGTCGTAGCGGCCAGTACAGGAGCGGATATTATGCCTTATCTCTGAATGTAGCCACGCCTACTCCAACCCCGACGCCTACTCCATCGCCTACTCCTACTCCAACGCCAACTATTACCCCTACGCCAACGCCGACTATCACACCCACGCTAACACCGACTATCACTCCTACGCCAACGACCACATCACCTACTGTCACCAGTGTTATTCCCGCTGATGGTGCAACAAACGTGTCACAGGACTTAGAGTGGATTCAGCTAACTTTTAGCAAAACGATGAACAGAGACACATACAGTGGAAATATATACGTTACTGATACAGCCGGGAACAATGTGGCGGCCATTAGCGTGAATCCTGCTTCTGACTTCTATCAGTTCCACCCTGCAGGGCCGCTGGGGTCCAATACGACCTACGTAGTACATGTCACTACAGGGGTTGAGGACATAGCAGGGAACTCGCTAGCCGCAGCATTTATGAGTACATTCACTACAGTGACATCGCCAACACCTACGCCGACGCCGACGCCCACCGCTACTCCTACGCCTACACCTACGCCAACGCCTGTTGCTGCAGGTTCAACAAAGATAGTTTTTAGTTCGAACCGTGAAGCTCAACCTGGCAGAAGTTGGGCAATCTACATCATGGATTCTGACGGCTCAAACCAGACTAGATTAACGTCCGGAGAGTACGGAGGACCATGCAATGCAGACACAAATCCGGATATTTCACCAGATGGTTCAAAAATCGTATTCAACTCCTGTAGATTCGCTATCGCGGTCGGACCTACACCTGTGATAGGTAATGACATAGCCGTGATGGACGTCGATGGATCGAACGTGGTTAGACTCACCACTCACCCTACCAGCGATTCGCAGCCGCGTTGGTCTCCGGATGGGACAAAAATCGTTTTCACGTCAGACCGAATAAACGATGTTCTTGACATCTATGTGATGGATGCGGATGGACAGGGCAAAATCAATTTGACGATTGGATCGGCAGGGGATGAGGGCGATCCCGTTTGGTCACCAGACGGGAGTGAGATTGCTTTCTGGTCGAATAGGGGAGATCAACGGGAGATATACGTAATGGATGCGGACGGGTCAAACCAAAGGGCAATTACGGATTTCTCAGACCCTAATGTTCAACTCTCTAGTCCATCCTGGTCACCTAACGGGCAGAGATTCGCGTTCGAGTCCCGGGACTCGGGTGCACATTTTGACATCTATACCATAGACGTCGATGGTGCCAATCTGACAAACGTGACTGATAGCCCCTCAACTCACGATCGAGGTCCAGCATGGTCTCCAGACGGTTCTCAAATTCTCTTTGATTCAAAAAGGGATGGGTACAGTGCGATCTTCATTATGGGCGCAGACGGAAATAACGTTGTAAGGCTCACATCTCCGCCAACGGGCACAGATCAGAGAGCTTCTTGGTGAATGCTTTCTCACAGTGGGACTCCACAAACTGCAAGAGCTATGGGTGCAGTGATTTTACTATCACTTAATGTCCCGGACAGCCTGTTTGGCCCCCGCAAGCCACGGTGGCCGTAATAACCCTTGCGATATAGATATCAAACAGGAAATTACGACACCTTTTTGCCTCAGCAACCTGTCACGGCTAAGCCCTAGTATCTGTAAGAAAGGCTAAGCCATACCCCTTCTCTGCACATCCACATCCCCACCATCTTTCCGAGGTCTCGTCGATTTGACGACCGCACCGAGCTTCTTAGCCGTATGAATACGTTGAAGAGAATGGGAAGATAAAGACGGACCTTCTTCCTTAAATAGTTGCATCAGCTCCACCTCAGAATAAGGAACGAAACCTTCTGGTATCGTCGAGGGGTCAACGTCATCACGGTGGAAGGCTATGAAGTCGTCGAGGACAGCTGATTTCAACAATACGTAACCCTCATTAGAAACTCTTCGTTCTATTTCAGCTAATTCTTTTAATGAGGAGAGATAAGCGATAATCTCCGGCTTTTGTTCACGCAGAGTTTCAATGATTGTGTCGGGGAATTCTTCGGGTATATTGAGAACCAGGTTGTCCTGGTCTATTCCAACTGTGCCACCTAGAGTTTCGACTTCTGTAAGGAGGGCAGAGACATTCATAAAGTGATGAGTCTTCGCCCGCTACCTATTTGATTCCCAGATTCCCCTGTAGTAGCGGGAATTAGGGAATCGAATCCCCTTCTCAAAGAATCCATGCCTGAATCAGCCTGTTTTACGATTCCCGAATCTCTCAAACTGTATGTGTAAGGTTCGTTACGACTTCCTGAACCAGTTCTGTCTATGAAGCCGTCTTCATAGAGCGATTTGAGCGCCTTGCTTATCGTTTCGCCTCTCCCTATGATTTCGTCCTTTATCTCTTTTGTCGTCTTACTGCCTTCCTGCAGCAACTCCAGTATGTCTGACTGCATCTTAGACATAGCCACAGTTTTTGCTGTGCCCAGTGCTGTAAGCCGTTCGGTGCCTGGTTCAAATGCCAGTACAGTTTCAGGCGTTTCGCCATACCGACCAACCGTGAAGACTGTGCGGCTGCCGTCCGGCTTACGTGTAAGGCCGATGAGGTGGTCAATGGTGGCCGATATACCAACACTGCCCATTATGGCGAATAAAGCATCGTGACCCGTTAACGAACGCCCGGACTTGGTTGTGTGATAAATCAAACAAACCGTGGTTGCCGTCTCATGGGCGAGATAGAGGAAAGGCTCAAGCCAGGCTTCAGTGGAAGTGTAGTCATTGGTTTCAAGTTTATCGGGACGTATGCGTCCAACAGTATCGATAATCACCAAAGACGGTTCTTTCTTAAGAACTACCTCTCTTAATTGGTCCGTAACATGAGGACCAATTCTTCCAAAATGTATATGTAATGCGGTATCGTCCTTTATACCGAGCCTTCTGAACGCTCCACGCACGTTATTTTCAGGTTCTTCAATTGCAAGGAGCAATACCTCCCCCTGTGTCACATTCTTACCAAGGAATGGGGTTCCGGTTGCCACAGCCATAGCCATCTGTCTTGCAAATGTGGACTTACCCACTTTCGGTGGGGCGGAAAGCATGGTTAATGACCCTTTTGGCAAGATGTTGTCAACGAGCCATTCAACAGGTTTTTCTGGTGTACCTAACCATTCCTTCGGGGGAATGAAATTTAGAGGGTTGGCATCTTCTACTTGCAGCAACTTCCCCGGTTTATACCTTTGAGTAATGTCCTGAACAAGTTCCAGTACCTCTTTTTCTGAGAGCGGCGGGTCACATACTTCCTTGTTTTCTGCGAGTAGGGCAGCTCGGATTGCATTCGAACCCAATCCTTTGGAATGCATTAATCCTGCCTGCGATAAAAGTGTTTTATGCCTGAGTCCCTTCTGAATTTGTTTTTTTAACTCTTTGGTTTCCGGAGAGACTTCAGGTTCACATAACTTGGTGACCAACCAGTCAGGCATGGGTGCAAGAGGTACATCGTCAGGATTTCTACCCTCTGCCCATCTGTAAGGTTTGCCGCTTGTATGTATGGATGGTGGAGCGATTACATATCCCCCGTCGCCTCGAATATCGATGCCATCCCCGAGTTTTCCTGCACTGTTCCTGAGCCCTCCCGGAGGGTATTTAAAATAGTGGTACCCTCCACCTCCAGTGAGGACGGCTGGGGTCTCAGGCAAATTACCGAATGACGAAACAAGCCTATCCATGGATTTGTCACCACCAGCTGCGGGGTCTATATCGAGCACTCCAATGCCTGACATCGGGCCCGTTACAAAGGCAATGTTGGCATCTGGATAGTCAATTGCCCATCTCTCTAATTGTTCTTCCGTGGGTAAGAGTTCTTGAAAGTCCTTCCATTTGGTTGCAGGCTTCTTAGTTCCCTGAGTAACAGGTATGACGGACCAACCACGGTCTAAGGCAACTCGTGCTTCAGACTTAATCGTTGAGTTCACAGGCTTGATTGTCCACTTGGTTACGGAGGTTTTCTATAAAACGCTCAACGGAAGTCGTAGGAATCCTGCGGCATTTACCTACTTTTACTGACTCCAAGTCTCCCTTTTTGATTAGGGAGTAGGTATATGTACGACCGATGCCTAGCATTTCCATTACCTCGGGCACTGTTAGAAGCAACTTGTTTACCGAGTTTGTCATTGCGCTCCCTTTACGAACAGGTATGAAAAGAAGAGGTCTTTGGTGTATCATGACAAATATAAACTATCGATAGTTAAGTTAGTAAACTGATAGGATAAACAAAGTGTAATGGACCCTTCTGGTGAGGCACAGATACTCAAGGAAATCGAGGTACTTTATGGTGCGCCACTTTCGCCGGCCATAAAGAACTATCTTGAGAAACGGGAATTGCTGCAAGATGCCCAGTTGGGACTCCAATCGATTGAAGACGTTGTTCTTGAGCTGAAGGAATCTTTCAGTGTGCCCGGCAATAAATCCAACTTGGCTTCGAAAGACGCCATTAGCGCTGTGGAATTAAATGAGGAAAACAGGGCATTCGCAGTATCTGGGATATTAGCTTTGATTGCAGGAGAGAAAGCTGCAGTGTCCGAATATCGAAACTCCTTTCTGAATGGAAAGTTCATGTCCCCTAAGAGGATTGAATCTTGGATTAAGAAGAATGCAAAAGCTGAGGGAAAACCAACAAGGTTTCTCCACGGATTGCCGCTGGAAAATGAACAGAGGGTCACCTTAGCAAAAGATGGCAATGTGCGGGTGGAACCTCCGTTTAAGGAGGTAAGCTTCGCTCAGAGTTCTAAAGGTTACTTCATCTCCTACTGGTCGGAGGATGTAGAAGAGATAAAACGAGTTCCCGTAAGGGTTGGGGGGGTGTTAGACAAGCTCCGTTTGCTATCGGATGAACTCTCACTTGAACTGGGCTGGGAGCCACAGGAGGCGGTGGCCTTTGTTCTCTCGGGTCAGGTGCCTGTAATAGAAGCTATAAGGGTCGAGGTCCACATAAACTCAAAGCAACCTTTAGCTAACAGGGTTCACTTGGATATTGACCCTACGATGTCTCCTAATCAGGTAGCTCAAGTCTACTCGCAAGCTCGCAAGGATTTCTTTAAAACCCAACGCAGACAAACCCTCAAATCCCAAACACTTGCACTATTCCACGCAAAATATGTAGTCCACACAGAGAAGCCGCTTGACCGAAGAAAACAGCTCAAAGAGTGGAATAAGTTTTGTATGAACAGAAGTGGCTGGGAATCAGAATGGCAATATCAGGAAAGTAACCTGGATAACTTTCAGAGGGATAGCGTCAATGCATATCGCCAACTTACGTCAGGACAGTATCAGCATAGTATTGAATCACTTTGACCAGGAGAAGGAGGGAACAAATAGATATTAACTAAAGAGAGCACCCCCGTAAGAGGGTGCCCTCAGGTCGTGAGCCTCAATCGGCAAAGCAGCGGCAACTGCTGAACCGACGTCCCAGCGTAAGCCGGGCTTTGGCTCTTTTGTAATTTACAGGAGTATTGATTCCGATGGCAAAGAAAAGAAAGGGTAATTCTGAAGGAAGTATCTGGCAGCGAAAGGACAGCAGGTGGGTAGCAGCCATCACTGCAGATAACGGGAAAAGGATATCTCGATACGCCAAGACAAGGGCAGAGGCGCATAAGAAGCTACAAGTCCTCCTCAGTGAGCAGCAAAGAGGACTGGAGTCGAATACCAGTCGGCAGACCATGGGAGACTTTCTGGTTGAATGGCTGGAGTCTCGCCGCAACTCTCTCAGGTCAACCACCTTTGCCAGGTATGTGGAGTTAATTCATATCCACACCATACCCGAGATAGGAAGAATAAAACTTTCTAAGTTACAGCCACGCCATTTGGAAAAGCTTTACACCAAGAAACTGGAGTCAGGGTTGTCCCCAACAACAGTGAGGCACATACACGCAAGGATTCACACAGCATTGGAACAAGCGATGCGAAGAGGGTTAGTGTTCAGGAATGTGGCCGGCCTGGTGACCCCACCTAAAAGAGCTTTTAGGGAAATGCTATTTCTTACTCCGGTTGAGGCTAGAAAGGTACTTTCTGCCGCCCAGGGAGACCGATTGGAATCCCTTTACATATTGGCACTCACTTCCGGGCTCAGAAAAGGAGAATTGCTCGGGCTATCGTGGAACAACATAGACCTTGATAACCATAAGTTGAGGGTAGAGGTCGCTTTACTGACTGATAACACTCTCGCCCCTCCTAAAACGGCTAAAGGTCGAAGAGTTTTATCCTTAACCAAACTTGCAGTCGACTCGCTCAGGAAACGGAAGATTGTCCAGATTGAGGAACAGCTTTTGGCAGGTTCTGCTTGGAGAAACCAACGTAATCTCGTATTCACTAATTCGGTAGGAAGCCATCTCAATCCGTCGCACCTTTCTGGACGACTCTTCCCTGCCCTACTACGCCGGGCTCAAGTTAAAAGAATCAGGTTCCATGACTTACGGCACTCTACAGCGAGCTTGCTTTTATCACTGAATATTTCGCACAAAATGGTTCAAGAATTGCTGGGACATTCCAACATAGGCATCACCATGGACACTTACTCCCATTCCATGCCCGGCCTTCAGGAAGAAGGTATTGCAAGGCTTGACACGTTATTAGGAGGTTGAATTTAACTGGGCTGCTGTCAAAATTGCTGTCAAACCCCAAATTCGACGCCAGTAATCGATTGCCGAAGACATAAAAACAGCGGGATTCACGCCTGAGAAAAAGTGGTACCCCTAACAGGACTCGAACCTGTGCCTCCGGTTTAGGAAACCGGTGCTCTATCCTCCTGAGCTATAGGGGCGAGAAGTAATTCTAGGCACAAAATTGTATCAGATGGCGACCGTTTTTGATCCCTGATTTTCTGGAAAGTGGCGAACCTTTTTTATTTGCCCTCGCCTCGGCCGGCTTTCAATCGCATTTCTGCTTGAATGAGCATTAAATCCGAATAGCGTGTACCATCCTCCCTGTTAAAAACGCAACTAGGTACTGCTCAAATTAGTTCACTTTAAGAATTAAGGAAGGAGTGTGAATCATGGGCGAGCTCACCGGAGAACAAATTATCGCGAAGGCACTGAAGACGCAAGGCGTGGAGCATGGATTTGGGGTTGTCGGTATCCCAGTTGGAGGTATTGCCGGTGCCATGATGAATGAAGGTATGACCTATCACGGAATGCGCCACGAGATGCCAGCCACATATGCGGCGCAGGCAGTGTCCTACCTGAGTGGGAATGGGGGAATCGGAGTCGCGCTTGCAGTATCAGGACCGGGTGTGCTGAATGCCGTAGGCGCCTATGCGAACGCATGGTCAAATCGATGGCCAATGTTACTACTTGGCGGATCTTATGAAAGATCTGGGCACATGCAGGGATTCTTCCAGGAAACTGATCAGCTGACTGCTATGCGACCCTACTCGAAATTTGCTGAACGTGTGGAAGACCCGTACAGATTGCCGATCTATATTGCTGAGGCAATAAAAAAGGCGACTCATGGTACTCCTGGTCCGGCGTATCTGGATCTCCCAGGTGATGTTATACAAAATAGCTGGGACGAAGACAAAGTAATTTGGGCTCCCAAGGTGCTCAGTCCTAGGAAAACCTTATCGGATCCGGCTGATGTTGAGTCCGCAATCGAGGCTTTAAAAACCGCTGAGCAGCCACTGGTTATTTTCGGCAAGGGCGTGAATAACGCTGATGCGGCCAGCGAGATGAGAGAGTTTGTTGAAAGAACTGGGATACCTTATCTCGCCATGCCTATGGCGAAAGGTATTATCCCTGATGATCACCCACAATCCGCGGCTGCCGGTCGTTCATTCGTGCTTCAAAATGCCGATCTGGTTGTGTTAGTAGGAGCTCGACTGAATTGGATGTTGCACTTCGGACTTCCTCCACGATTCAGAGAAGATGTGAGAATAATTCAGTTAGATTTTAACCCAGAGGAAATCGGAGTAAATGTGGCGACTGAGGTTGCATTGATTGGTGACGCCAAACTCACTCTACGTCAGATGATTGATGTATTGGACAGAGATCAATGGCAATTCCCACAGGATTCAGAATGGTTGAATGAAGTGGGTGCCAAGGTGCGGGAAAATTCTGAGATTGTCCAGGAGATGATGCAGGAAGAGACCTCGCCTCTTGGATATTATCGGGCGTTACGTTCCATCAACGAGAGTTTGCCGGATGATACGGTCTTTGTAGCTGAAGGTGCTAGTACGATGGACATTTCACGTACTGTTGTCAACCAGATGCAGCCACGAACGCGTTTAGATGCGTCTTCGTATGGATCTATGGGATTAGGACATGGGTTCGCTATTGCCGCTGCGGTGCAGACAGGTAAGCGAGTAATTTGTCTCCAAGGTGATGCAGCTTTCGGTTTTGGCGGAACAGAGTGTGAGGTCGCGGTGCGACATAACCTTCCTATTACGTGGATTGTATTCAACAATGGCGGAATCGGCGGTCATGATCCAGAGATGTCTTCGGGCGCTGAATCAGGGTTTCTTCCACAAGGAGCCATGAACTTTAACGCTCGTTATGACGTGATGATGGAAGGCCTTGGAGGGGTCGGTTACAACGCTAACAACTCAGAAGAGTTAGATGATCATATCGACGCAGCGTTAAGGGTGGATGGGCCATCTCTGATTAATGTTCCGTTGGCTCCTGACGCAAAGCGAAAGCCCCAGAAATTTGCTTGGTTAACTCGAACATAAGTTTAGAACTGGAAGTAGTTTTTTCCCCGAACTATAGAGCCATAGAAAAAAGTGGCGGGGAAATTGAGAGTCGGTGAGAGTCTTTGAGAGAATATGGTGAGAGTTGGTTGTGCCTAGAGATAGTCTCTGATAGCTACTGAGGCAGTTCGGAGTCCCTTTAGGAAACCGGTGCTCTATCCTCCTGAGCTATAGGGGCCAATTACACTTCTCAGCAAAAGATTGTACCAAATAGGAATCTATAAAACGGGTTATGGGCCAAGTTAAACCTACGTACCTAAAACTATGCCCGAATAGAGACGGGTCGAATTCTAGTGAAACCGTCTATTTTAGAAATGTCACTAACGTGGCCATTCGAGAATCACTCATTTCTTATCCGACTCTATGTGGTCGAGGAAACGGGTAGAACGAAGGTCTCTTTCTGCCACAAACTTTAAATATTTCCTTAAAACCGTCGTAACTTCAAATAGTGCCTCTTTTGGAAATAACACGCCTGATAGTCTCGCTATATCGCCATGCTGGTTCTGAATCCACCTTAGAATCTTCATCGCGTCCATGGATAAATGGAAACTAGATGAAGATAAGATCGTGTCACAAGATCCGCATAGCACTCCCCCAGAATCGGCATTAAACGTATAAGGCCCAGGCTCAAGTTCTTTTCTACATTCAACGCATTGACCAAACTCTGGACGAAAGCCACAGTATTGGAGCAAACAAAGCTCAAACGTGGGAATTAACACATCGCTGATATTTCCATCATTAAGAATCCGAAGTGTTTTTTCAAGTAAATTAAATAGTCTGTGATTTGGAGCCCAGTCGTCGCCAAAAGTATCTATCAGTTCAGCAAGGTAAATTCCCTGGGCAATCCTTCCTAAGTCAGATTTGAGATCTACAAACGAATTGATAGCTACGCATTCATTAACATTGTCTAGAGACCTACCACGAGAAAGGGAAATATGAACGAGATTCAGTGGTTCCAATGTGCCGCCAAATCTACTACCAGGTCTTCTCAGGCCTTTTGCTACCGCCGTGATCCTGCCAAAAGTTGACGTATAAAGTGTGACGATCCTGTCAGCTTCGCCAATTGGCCTATATCTCAGCACTGCTGCAGTAGTTTGATAGCTCCTGCTTCTGGTCATCTCATTGCTTTTGAGAAAGACGGGCCATTATCGAACAATTAGAATTGTTGTCTACCTTCAAGTGCCCGGCCTAGTGTCGCTTCGTCAGCATATTCTATATCACCTCCAACGGGTAATCCCCTGGCAGGCCTAGTTATCCTGACACCAAGTCCTTCTATTAATCTGTGAATGTACATGGAGGTAGCCTCGCCTTCAAGATTGGGATTGGTAGCCAAAATAACCTCTTCAATTTCCTCCAACTTAAGCCTTTCGAGAAGAGGTTTGATTTTAAGATCTTCAGGTCCAATTCCATTCATCGGTGAAATTGACCCATGTAGAACATGATAAATACCATCAAAACTTGACGTTTTTTCTAGTGCAACAACATCGAGCGGTTGTTCCACCACGCAAAGTGTTCCCGTCGCTCTATTGTTATCAATGCAAATTCCGCACGGATCCATTTCCGTAATATGAAAGCATCGCGAGCAAAAAGTAATATTCCTTTTTACCGAAACGATTGCCGAAGACAAATTCTCAGCCTGCTCTGCCGGCATCCGAATAAGATAATAAGTAAGACGCTGAGCCGATTTTGGGCCTATACCAGGCAGACGACCAAGTTCATCAACCAACCGTTGTACCTGGGGGGTTCCCCCATAAGATTCATTTACCATGACTGATGCCTGATTGTATAGCAATTCAAATCGATCACATCAGCCCGGGAATGTTTAATCCACCTGTGAGCGCCCCCATCTTGGAAGACGCTAGCTCCTGTGCCTTTTCAATTGCTCCATTCAAAGCTGATTGAATCAGATCTTGAAGCATTTCAACATCATTCGGATCTACAGCGTCAGGGTCAATTTCAATGCTTTGAACAACCATCTTACCCGTTACCACAACCCTAACAGCCCCCCCACCTGAAGAGTGCTCCACAGTAGATGCTTCAATCTCTTCCTGAAGTTTTATCATCTGCTTTTGCAATTGTTGCGCCTGCTTCATCATATTCCTATTCATCAAGTCGACTTACCTCTCTCTCTTCAACTATACGGGCTCCAAGCGATTGAGCAGCCCTGACTAAATGACTTCTCTGAGAAGCAGGCTTGCTATTGGCTCTAGCTGAGTCACCCATAAGTTCGATCTGGATCTCATATTGTTTCCCTAGAGTTTTTTCCACAACTTCCTTTAGTTGGCTCATAACGATCGGGTCATCAAGTTCTCCTTCAATTCTCTCGACATGAGAGGAATGTTGGAAAAGAAACACGATTGAATCGTCTCGAATATTTCTTTCCATGCATCCTCTTAGAAGAGCCCCTACATTGAATCGATTCCCTGTTTGTCTTAGGGACCTTAACAGTTCGTTCCATTTAGCATCTAAGTCCCGCTCCGATTCTGTTCTTGAGGATTCCCCTGGCTTCTGCCGGGCGAGGTTAGATCTTGGCTTTTTAGCAGATTGTATGTTTCTACCAGTCTCTTGCCTCCCGGGTTTGTTAACCGGCCTCATGGGAAGGGAAGTAGCTTCTTTCTTTGAGGGTCTAGCTTGTGGCCTTGAGGTGGGGGCAGGCACAGCGCTGCCATTACCATAAGACTGGGCGGGCATGGTAATGGCATTAATGTTAGTGGTGGGATCTGAAATAGACTCCACTATCGCAAGTTCAAGAGGAAGGGATTGGTTTGTAGAATCCTTGAAATCAACAGATCCGAATATTCTTGCTAAATAAACCAGCCTATCCAAATTTACAGAGGACGATAACTCTTGAAGGATCTCCAGTAACGATTCTCCTAGATCTTCTCCAGACGTAGCACCCACATTCAATAATATGAGAGATCTGATTAGTTCTATAACATCCGAATGAACTTGCCTGGGCTCTTTGCCTCCAGATAAAAGTTCCGAGAGAAGTGTGAGGCTTCCTTTGAGATCTCGTTCGGCTATCTTTTTGACTAGCTCTGCTGGCACAGACTCATCACCCATGTTCAACAATGTGCGAAGATTGTCTTCAGTGACCGGTGAATCAAATGAAACTATTGCCTGGTCCAACAGGTTTTCTGCGTCGCGAAGGCTACCCGTAGACTTACGGGCAATGAGGGTTAATGCATTGCTCTCGACCTCAACACCTTCCCCCTCACATAAAGACGTAAGTTTCTCACACATTGCTTCAATCGGAATCCTGCGAAAGTCAAAGCGCTGGCATCGCGATATTATTGTCAAAGGCACCCTTTGTACGTCAGTGGTTGCAAGAATTAGAATAGCGTGAGGCGGAGGCTCCTCCAATGTCTTGAGGAGTGCGTTGAAAGCCTCCTGGGTGAGCATGTGAACTTCATCGATGATATAAACCTTGTACTTTGCCTCACCAGGACCATAGTGAATCTTCTCGGTTAAATCTCTGATATCTGCAATTCTTCTATTACTGGCCGCGTCGATTTCTATGAGATCCATTGCCCTACCCTCAGTGATGGAAGTGCACATTGCACATTCATTATCGGGCTGTCCGTCGACTGGAAAAAGGCAGTTAACCGCTTTAGCCATTATTCTTGCCGTACTAGTTTTGCCCGTCCCCCTAGGGCCGCAGAAAAGGTACGCATGTGAAACCCTCTCTGATCGAACGGCCTGGGTGAGAGTCTTAGCCACATGGTCCTGTCCCACAAGCTCTGACAATGAACCGGGACGCCATTTTCTATAGAGGACTTCAGTCATGTCTTGAAGCCTTTTGAATTATATCTTTTTCCATCTTTTCCATTTCTAGGCGCTCGTCGGGTTCCGTATGATCGTAGCCTAGCAGGTGAAGGAATCCATGGGCAACAAGTTTTACGAGTTCAGCTTCAATATTGATCCCGTTTTCTTTAGCTTGCCTGCCGGCCTGAGGAACCGATATAAGAACCTCGCCGATTTGGAATAACTCCCCGGGTGGAAGTACAAATTGCCCTTCAAAGTCTCTTGCAGGACACCCTTTATCGCTACCGTAGTACTCACCCTCATAATTATTTGAGAAAGACAAGACGTCTGTAATCTCATCAAGTCCCCGGTGAATCTTATTAAGACTTTGTATCGTCGAATCATCAGTAAATGCGAGACTTGCTGCTCCGGTCGAAATTCCGCAGTGTCGCAACACGACCGTAGCGATCTCTTTCATTCCATGAAGGTCGGGGAGAATATTGTTAGCATCAGGGATATCAATTGCCAACTCAATTTGAATGTCATCCCTCAAAGGCAGTACCTGTAGATATATATTTCGACTGAATAGTATCGCAGCTGCAGATTTGAGGTTGCGGATCTTAAGGGAAATTAGAAAGCGGAAAGTTTCAGCAGATGTTTACTATTGACCCATACTTATTGGTCCGCACATCATACGAATTTCCTTCATAAGTGAATCGAGCCTTGAATCCCGGTACCTTATTTTTGCCCGGATCAACCGAGCAACCGAGGCTGTTATCTGGCCATACTTCACTTTCTATAGAAAGGAAGGTTAAATCCGGTTGATCCACCTTCAACTCGCCGGCTAGATACCATGCTGCGGAAACCTCTGCGCATTTCGCCCCATCTTCACTGCTGGGTGATGTTTGCGCGGAGGAAGCACCATTCTTGATCTCAGTAGCTTGATCTATACCTGTACGAATTTGCTCAAAGAGTTCCCCGAAGCCCACAACTGGCATGACAACGGTTGTGTCTGTTGACAGTATCTCCTTTAAAGATTCAAGTGATCTCTGGAAGGAATAGAATTCTGGATCTTGCTCGAGTGCCGCTGCAAATATTCTGGTTGCGTCGGCCTCACCACATCCCCTTACAATGTTGCTATCCCTCTCTGCATTAGCGCTGATAATCGTCGCCTTTCGATCAGCGTTCGCTCTTACTTGTGCGTCAATTTCGGCACCTTCTGCCCTCTCTTTATCGGCCTTTCGCTTCCGTTCAGCCTGCATCCTTGCATACACACTTTCAGCTATTTCACCCGGGAAATCTGCTCTTTTTATCTTTACGTCCTCAACCTCTATTCCAAACTCAGCAAGCATTGGGTACACCGATAATAATACATTCTCCAGCATTTCATCGCGCTTTGTGGTAATAATCTCTGATTGATCATGGCTTGCAATTTCTCTTCGTAGCTCGGAAGAAATAATGTCTACAGCCTTGCTTGCAGCATCAGTTTCATCGATGAATTTCTGCCTGAATATTCTTGGATCATTGATCCGGCCCCTAGCGTACATGTCGATAATGAGTCGTTTCTTATCCTTGGTAAGTAATGAGTCTGGCGGCGCATCAAAAATCAGCAGGCGTTTCTCATAACGCGTGACAGCGTCTAGGAATGGAGCCTTGAGGTTAAGTCCGGGGGTTTGCCTAACGCTAGTAATTTCACCAAACCTTGTTACTACAGCTACCTCTGTTTCGTCCACAGTGAAAAACAGCTGAGGAAGTAAAATGGCTGCGATTACTATCGCCGCAACTATGATTATCGCAAATGACTTCATATTTCGTATTACTCGTTGCCACCTTGTACTGGCACCGGAACTACATTACTTCTGTCTTTATTGGGAGCCATTATTATTATCTCACCAGGGTCTCCAAGAATCTTGCTGATACCCGGAAGAATCTCCTCCATCGCTTCCAAATAAAGCCTCTTTCGTGTAATGTCTCGTGATTTCACATATTCGCGCTGTATCGCTAAAAATCTTTCAGCCTCACCAGTCGCAATCGCAATCTTTTGTTGCCGGAAGCCTTCAGCATCCTGCAGTGCCTTGGCAGCATCACCTCTCGCTCTAGGAAGTACATCCTCTTTGTAGGCATCCGCCAGGTTAATGATTTTTGCCTTATCTTCCTTCGCCCTGACCACGTCGTCGAAGGCATCTTTCACCTGTTCGGGAGCAAAAACGTTGAGAAGCTTTACTTCACGTATATTTATTCCCGATTTGTAGTCATCAAGAATATCCTGAAGCTTTTTCTTAGTATCGAACTGAATCTGTTCTTTTTTATCTGTTAAAACATCATCAATTGGGCGGCTGCCTATCACTTGCCTTAAAGAAGTCTCGGTAGCATCTTTAAGAGTAGCTCCTTCAGGAGAAACAACCTTATATAGGTAATTCTTCAAGTTCTTTATGTCGTACTGAACAAGGAGTTGTACGTCCACTATATTTGGGGCTTCACCAGGTCTCCCATCCTCATCCGGGTCACCGGTAATCATAAGAGACTCGCTAAGAACGGGAGTATCACCACGAATACCAAGCTCTAGCCTGCGAACCTCATCTACCCGAACTATGTCCCTGGCACCGATTGGCCCTGGCCACCACCACTGAAGGCCTGGTCCTTTGGTATCGGAATAAGCTCCAAACCTTTTGAGGGCTGCTTCTTCCCCTGGATTGACTGTAAACACACCGCTGGCTGCCCAAACGGCCACAGCAACTCCAATGATAACGAGTATTACCACAGGGCCTATACCTTTACCAGAGCCACCAAATCTTCCAAAAATAGATTTGAAACGGGAAAGGATCTTTTCGAGATTTACTTCTGGTTCTTCTTGTCTATACATAACTTAAAGCGCCCTCGCGCAGTTTACTAGTCTAACATAGCGGAGGTGACAAACCTATGAATCTTCTTACTGTTACCCTACTCGTTGAAGGGAATCACCGGATCGCTTGAATATAGATTCTAGTTAGTCAGATCACGTAGCTCCCAAATTTTTTTGTGGGGAATATCCAAATTGAGCAAAGAATCATTGCGTATATGTGTAATAGGATGTGGAGGATATGCCAATACCGTAATGACTGAAACGAAAGGTTTGTCCGGTGTGGAGTTCTCTTTCGCCAGCCGTGATTTTGCAAAAGCAGAATCGTACCGAAATAAGTTTTCTGGCGTTAAAGCATACGGAAGTTACGAAGAAGCATTGGCAGATGACGACAATGACGCGGTATACATATTTAGCCCCCACGACCTTCATCTCGGTCACGCTGAAATGGCGGCAACTGCCGGTAAACATGTGCTAGTTGAAAAACCTATAGCAAGAACGATTGAAGAAGCTCAACGTATGATCGAATGTGCGAGATCAAACGGAGTTAACTTGATGGTGGCGGAGAATTATCGATTCATACCGGCCTTAGACAAAGCTCTTGATGTGATGAAAGCCGCCGCCGAAAATGGAATTGGTCAGCTACGTTCAATCAGAATTACCTGCGAAGGATACAGGGAGCCAAGTGAGTGGAGACGCAGTCTTCGAAGAACAGGGGGAGGAGTATTTATAGACGGAGGGATTCATTTCGTAAACCTGCTTATAAGTCTCGGTGGATTCCCGGAACGTATATCAGCGACATGGCTACCCAAGGTTTTTAAGAGTTCTGAAGGTGAAGACGGAATCAACTTATTGGCGAGACTTCCCAAGGGAGCTTCAGGTACGATCCTGTTCTCGCGAGCCACAAACATATCTGAAACAAGGCAACATGTGACTGTTGACGGGGGTCGCGGACGATTAACTTTCATGCCGTATGGTAGCGAAGTCATTTTACAAAAGGGCGCAACCAAGAGAAAGATCAGAACTAGTAAATCTTACCGTGGAACAAGAAAAATGGTTAGAGAATTCCGGGAGTCAATAATAGAAAACAGGGAGCCCGTGATGTCTGGTGAGAAAGGTCTTGATGACCTATCGATTGTATTGGCTAGTTATAGATCAGCGGAGTCATTAACAGAAGTCACCCCCAGGCAGTATTCCCTCTAGTGAAAGTACTGTCATGCTATCGAAACAGGTTCAGAAATCTGTCTTGGTAAAACTCAAACACCCCCCACTTATCTAATTCTGTTTTAAGCATTTCGGGGCTTCCTCCCATCTTCACAGACTTAAACATCTCCTCAATTTGGTTAACAGCGGCCTGAGGTATACCACCTGCTGATGACTTAGGTTCCATGAGACCCCTAGTTCTCATTTCCTGCGCGTTATATGAAGCGGACGAAGCAGTGAACTCATAAATGAATTTCATCAATGCAACATCCCAGAACTCATCTACACCAACAATCACAACCGACAGATCGTTCTTTTTTTCTTTCAGATCTGTGGAAATACGGTTACCAATCTCCGCTGGAATACCACTCAATATCTCTAGGTTCTCCGCTTCATTTCGGTACTGATAAAGGATCCCTGGGCTGTTCGCTCCGTAGCTCTGAGAAACATGTCGCATATACTCGTATGCATGATCACTAAACCCCTTCAAGTTCAACGCATAGGTCGGGGTAATCAATGACGGCTGTTCAGCTATCACCCTACCTTTTCTCACAACGGTTTCAAGATTCTTTTTAGCCGAGTCGATAGCCGTATATATTGGCTCTGTTACGATAAAATAATCTATATTGGTGACACCAAAAGTGGCCAGATGTTGTAGTGGAAACTTGACCACATAAGTTTGTTCAACAGCGCGAAGCCAGTCAGGATAAGTATTCATTGCATTATAGTAAACATGAATTATGTTTCATTGTTCCGATCGGGAAATTGTACAATATTTAGCTGATATTTATATTAGAATGGCAATATTGAAGAAGAAATTACTTGATCCTTCCCCTTCTTCGAGCCGCAATACCGACGGTAAGTCCCATCAATAAAAAAATTGACCCGTTTACTCTGTTATGAATCATCGAGACGCCACAATCTCTTGCATCAGGTAGGTTTTCGATTTGAGCATTTGAATCGAGTGATGAAGATTCTGAACCACGATCTAAATTTGGTGTAGGTGTAGGTTTCACTGACTTCAAAGACGTTACCGCCTTAGAACCGGCCTGCGGAGTTAGAGAAAAGACGGCTACTGTTGGGCGCGGCAGCGGTGTAGGAAGAATAGATGAGCCGTCAGGCATTTCATATTCTGGAGCCCCGATATGTTTCCTCCACCCATTCTCTATTTCAATCTTCTTCTTCTCGTAAACGTTTGTCATAGCGTCGTCAATATTAGATCCACTCTTTAAATCAGCAAGTAATTCTCTCATCTTGCCCGGACCATACCTAGTGATCATATATTCTATAAGCGAACTTGCCTGACCGTAGTAAATGATTACATCCTCCGGATTACCTGGCTTTCCAGGCATAGAAGTAATCGGCAGGATACGACCAGAATGAACAGCAAAATCAAGAGCAATGTCGTAAGAAAAACTTGGAGACACATTCCCAAATTCTGCGAGACCTTCGTGAAGCCAGTCCGGAACATTTCCAAAAACGCTTTGCCCCGCCCGATGGACAAGAATGTGAGTGACTTCGTGTGAAGCCGTTCCAGTTGAAAGGCGTCCTCCACCTAGTACTAACAAGGTTCCAATATTGTTAAAAGCTTGTCCTTCAGTGATCAACTCCCGACGGATAGTGGAACTACCAGGAGGGAGAGCAACCAACATTTCTTTTACGTTGTTATACATGGTGACCCTTATAGGATCCTCTTGACTCTCCCCTAAAACCGGTTCCATGAAACTCATAGTAGTAACTATGGCGTTCAGAACCTCTTCTGCCCTTGATTCAACAGGTCCGTGATAAGCAACGCTTATTGTTTCGAATTCGATCTCTTTCCATTCAAATCTGACATCGTGAAGAACAATTTCTGTCGGTTTTGTTTCCAAGGTGAGGCCGTCCCTCGCCGATACTTCCAAGCTATACGAAATTACCGTTCCCGGCGGTATATACCGGCTAGAAGTATTGGTGTTCCAAAACATATCTGCTGAAACTGTCTTGGATGGCTCAATATCAAAGTACTCGTAAACCCCAGACTTCTGCTGGCCGATTTTCATCCTCAAGGCAATTTCTTCGATCACAATGTCAGATTTGATTTCAACTCTGAAATTTATACCTCTGGGGAAATCACTAGTGGCCTCCGCTGATACCACTTCTATCATCCCATTTGATGTAGTAGCAGACACGGTGACTGGTGTCGATGTAGCGGTCTCAACGGTGATTAGTCCAGCATAGATTGGGGAAACGCTCTGTTGGTATATAAAAAGAGAAACTAACCCTATCCCAAGCGAAAGGATTATTCTCATCATCCTTGTTCTTACGACCAGATTATACGTCGGTATCCTCGCTAACTGCCGACTTCATATATTCGAGCAACATAGTTTCATTTGCCGCCCCGGTAAATGAAACTTTTTCGTTGATCACTGTAAGAGGAACACCTCTCACATTGTAAGAAGTACCAAGGTCTGGAAATTCCTGCACTTCAATTACCTCCGAAGTAACAAGATCTGAAACTACTGCCATCGAATGTGCCAGACTGGCAACAACCGGGCAATGTGGTCAATTAGGAGTAACAAATACTTTAATGGTCAGCTCATTTTCAAGATCTTTGAGAAACTCTAAAGTTTCTTCATTAAGGTTTGGTGCCCCCGACGAAACATTAACAATCGCCTCAAGCAGTACTGGGAATTCTGTCCCAGCAGGTATTCCAAGATATCTGACATTACTCTCTTCTCCCTTGGAAATGAGTATAGTTGGAATCCTCTCTACATTAGCTAATTCTGAGGCTTCTATATCCTCTCTGTGATTCACAGTTTGTAATATGACTCTTTCTGACAGGTCACTTACCTCTCTCAAAAGCTGCTCCGTAGGCTGACAAGTTTCACAATCCATGCCTGGAACAATTAACCCTTTTAAGTCTGGTTGAGTGAACAAAGTCACAGTGACATCCTCTACAAGTTCTTTCTCAAACCTGTCTCTCACAAAATTGCTATCATTTTCACTCAAGAATCGCATCTAATAACCTCCCCGTACTATGTCACCATTGTCATTATTCTTCCAAAGTCGACCATGAATGATAAAGTCTTTGAGCCGTGGTGAGCAGCCCCAGCACTGTTAAAACAAATAACACTATCATGACTGCCGACGGAGCCCAATGGGCAACTACGAGTCCAAACCCAAGAGCAAGTACTCTTTCAGGCCTCGTCATTATGCCTATCTTGCACTCAATACCAAGCCCCTCTGATCTGGCCCTGAGATAACTGACCAAGATCGATCCGATAAATGCAGTATATGAGAGTATTACCCCTAATTTATCGTAGCTGAACACACCAAGTACAGTATCGGAAGGAGCACTTAGGTAATAGATCAATAAGCCCAACAAAACTATAGCTTCCTGGATTCTATCTGAGACAGAATCCAGTAGGGCTCCAAATTTAGTGGCTATACCCTTTCTTCTTGCTAAACCACCGTCGATAAGATCTAGGGCGGCACCAGACAGCATCACTAGGCCGCCTATAAGAAGAGCTCCAGCCCCTATGAATAGGGCAGAGACAAATGTCACGGCTAGGCCTAGCAGGGTAACTCCGTTCGGTGAAAACCCTAATTTCTCAAAAAATGCTGAAACAGGTTCTTCATAATAACGGGAAAGAATCGCTCTCATTGAATCACGGTTCATCGAGAACAGAGGAGATAGAAAAAATACTTGTTTTGCTTAGAGTACATTCGCCAGTCCTTTGCTTGAATCGGCTGTTTGCAGAATCCGGTAGTAATCTATCAATTGAGCAGCAATATTTTCCCACCGATACTGTTCTACCCTGATGCGCCCACTGTTTCCAAGTCGGCTTCTTAATGCTTTGTCATTGACAAGTCTAACCAAAGATTCTTTTAAAGACTGAACATTCCGTGACTTAAACATCAAAGCTTCTCGCCCATCATGTACTACCTGGGAGAACCCCACTATGTCACTCGCTACTATTGCTGTTCTGCTTGCCATGGCTTCTAGCAACACAATTCCAAAACTCTCTTGCCCTGTAGCGGGGGCGCAAAAAATATCAGCCGAGGCGAAGTATCTGCATTTATCGGATTCTGATACTGCGCCTGCAAGAATCACATCTCCCGGACTGCGCTCGCCAAGTATTCTCATTGATTCGGCATCGAGATTTCCCCCGCCAACTACTATCAGTCTCGTATTTGGAAATTCCCATTTGAGATCACTGTATGCGGCGAGAAGATATTTCAGTCCCTTCCGCTTTTCCAACCTACCAAGAAAAAGTATATTTGTTTTGCCGTCGGAGAACCTTGGAAAGGGTGAAGCTTCAGAGAACTTCTTAAGATCAATCCCGTTTGGTATAACCTTGTAATCTCCAGGAATGTGGGTGCTTATGAAAGCGCGGGCCGGTTCTGATACCGCAATTTGTCCGTGTAAGAAGTTAGAATATTTTCGTAGAACTCGACTAGAAATAAATTTGTATAAGTGGCTACCTTTGAAAGTGTGATATGTACCTACCTTTATAGGGATGTCCCCTAAATTAAATGTCAAGGCACTCAGCGTAACCGCACTTGCAAAGGGCTCATGCAAATGAATTACATCGAATTTCTCACGCTCCATTAACCTCCATATTTTGGGTCGTATCCATACCGAAAGCGAAACCCGTGCAATTGATCCGCCCGACGGAACGGGCACTGGACGCCCCATCGGTATGAAATCATCGTCAATATCCGATTCTGATCTTGAAGATGGAGCAATGATACGAGAATCGATTCCCTTTCTACGAAATTGCTCGTTTAAATGCGAAACGTGATCATTAACGCCCCCGTGGGAATCGAAGTCGTACGGAGAAAAAAGACCAATCTTCAGAGATCGTTCCTTAACGATAGAGATTTCCTCCCGAACACACGTAGGAAGCGTTGAGTTTATACGCTAGCCTTGTGCAGATTCCTCCCCTGCTATGAAATCCTCCACAAGTTGCCTTGCTTCATCGTCTGTGTATTGTACTGGGGGTGATTTCATAAAATATGACGAAGGAGCTAGGATAGGACCACCAAGCCCACGGTCTTTTGCAATTTTTGCACATCTCACGGCATCAATAACTACTCCGGCAGAGTTTGGACTGTCCCATACTTCCATTTTCAATTCTATGTTTAGGGGAACATCGCCGAAACTCTTACCTTCCATTCGGATATAACACCATTTCCTGTCGGTCAGCCAGGGAACATAATCACTAGGTCCGACATGTACATCCCTATCTGGTATGAACTCATCCACTTGGGAAGTTACCGCTTGAGTTTTGGATATCTTCTTCGAAACAAGTCGGTCCCGGTCCAACATATTCATAAAATCTGTATTGCCACCGAAATTAAGCTGGTAGGTTCGCAGAAGTTCCACCCCTCTGTCCATGAAAAGCCGTGTCAACACTCTGTGAGTAATCGTTGCACCTACCTGGGATTTTATATCATCGCCGATGATTGGGGCACCAGCTTCTCGGAAACGTTTCTGCCAGTAGTCGTTCTCTCCGCTTGCAATAAATACCGGTATGCAATTAATAAGCCCGCATCCTGCTTGAAGAACCTGTTCAGCGTACCATTTAGTTGCCTCTTCTGAACCGACTGGCAAATAGTTAATAACAACATCAACTTCTCGCTCTTTCAGGATAGCAGCTACATCGTCAGTCCCCCCTTCTGCTTTAGTTATAATTTCTGACGTATACCGACCAATACCGTCATGAGTCA
>Ga0187827_10001385_pt1 | contig 35755 bp, 42 predicted proteins | sample ETNtaG_39_FD_167969 | JGI IMG/M metagenome (GOLD analysis project Ga0187827, IMG submission 167969) | Marine microbial and viral communities from oxygen minimum zone, Eastern Pacific Ocean - ETNP2014_SV_150_PacBio MetaG (Illumina Assembly) | ecosystem: Environmental > Aquatic > Marine > Hypoxic...
AAACTTCAAGAACATTAATTCCACCACCTTGAATTAGATATCTTTCAACCCCAGGTGGCAATGTTCTTAAGCCGGGATTTCTAATTGCATTACTAGTTAGCGTCATAAACAATGGATTTTATTATATCTATTATGTCTATATTATATAAATTTATTATGTCTATATTATATAAATATGTTCTAGTTGACTATATATTTACTTAGGCAGATAATCTTACAACTTAATATTAAGGAAAGGGGAATAAATGAGAAAAATAATATCTCTTATATCTGCAATTATTATTTCGACAGTTTCATTTACTGGAATAGCTAATGCTGCAGATAGTAAAAAACCTATTGTAATCCCAACACACAACTGGAATAGTCAAGTTGTAATGGCTTATGTTATAGGCGGAATGTTTGAAACTATGGGAAACAACGTTGAATATGTCCCTGCCGATCCTCAAGCAGTTTATGAAGCAATTCGTATTGGCGATGTAACAATTTCACATGAAGTTTGGCAATCTACCTTTGGAGCTTCTTTTCAAGATGCGATTGATAAAGGAGGTTTGCTTGATTGGGGAAAACATGAAGCGGCAACTCTAGAAGAAATGGGTGTACCTAAGTGGGTAGTAGATAAAGGTTTATGTCCAGGACTTCCAAATTGGGAGGCTTTAAAATCAGCAGATTGTGCAAAAAAATTTGCAACTCCAGATTCTGGTGGAAAAGGTCGTTGGTTAGAAGGGCCACAAAGTTGGCATAAAGATCTAATGCCTGACCGAGTTGAAGCGCTAGGTTTAGCTGACTTGTGGACAGTAAAATTTGCTGGTGGTGCTGATGCACTGTGGGCAGAACTAGTGGCTGCGAAAAAAGAAGGTCGTGGTACTGTAATTTTTAACTGGACACCTAACTTTACTGATGCTGATGGATTTGTTTTCATCGAGTTTCCACCGTACAAAGATGGTTGTAGAAAAGCAGATGGAGGAGATGGAAGTTGTGGCTCACCAAAAGGTTGGTTGAAAAAAGCTGTTAATGGAGACTTTCCTAAAACACATCCAAAAGCTGCAGCAGCGTTCAAAAAATTGTCATTTACATCAGGACAGATTGGTGAAATGGCAGCTTTAGTTGATATTGATAAAATGACCGTGGAAGATGCTGGTAAAAAATGGCTAGCAGACAATAAAGCCGTATGGGAAAAGTGGACAAAATAAAAATATATATTTATCAATAAATTATAAATTTCTCTCCTGGTTTAAAACCAGGGGGGATTTTTTTTTGAGTTTAATATAACTCAAATAGTGTTATCATTTATCAGAAATAGTTTAGTTAAGGAATAAATTATGTCAGTCATCAAATGTGATTCTGTTTATAAAATATTCGGAGCCAATGCAAAAAAAATGTTAGAAAACTCTGGCGGTATTGCTGATGCTAAAATTTTTCAAGAAGCAGGTTGTATTGTGGGAGTTAATAACGCCTCTTTTGAAGTTTCTAAAGGTGAAATGTTGGTTGTGATGGGTTTGTCTGGTTCAGGCAAGTCAACATTACTTCGTTGTATATCAAGATTAACAGACGCTACTGCAGGCAAAATTTTTATAGATGGCGAAGATTTATTAGCTTTAAATGAAAAAAAACTTATTGAAATTAGACGAAATAAAATGGGCATGGTGTTTCAAAGTTTTGCATTATTACCGCATAAAACTGTATTAGAAAATATTGCTTTTCCTTTACAGATTAAAGGACTTAAAACTCAAGATAGTATTAATAAATCTATGGAGATGGTCGAACTCGTTGGACTCAAAGGAAGAGAAAATTATTTTCCAAGAGAGTTATCCGGTGGTCAACAACAACGTGTAGGTATTGCTCGTTCTCTAGCTGTTGAACCTGATATTTGGTTTTTAGACGAACCTTTCTCAGCCTTGGATCCTTTGATACGTAAAGAAATGCAAGATGAGTTCTTAAGACTACAAGGTGTTTTGAATAAAACTATTTTATTTGTAACACATGATTTTGATGAAGCACTTCGTCTTGCGGATCGTATTGCTATAATGAAAGATGGTGTTATCGAGCAATTAGATACACCATCCAATATTGTTCTTAATCCAGCAACCGAATATGTGAGAAAATTTACTGAAGAAGTGCCAAGAGAGAAAGTACTTAAAATCGAATCTGTTATGGACCCGATTAATGAACTAGAACAATTAAGTGATTTAAAAGTTTCTAAAGATGCACTTATAGAAACCGTTGCTGAAAAAATTCTTAGTCAAGAAAAACCTGTTGCAGTTATAGATTCCAGTAATAAAACTATTGGAGTTATACACACCTCTAAAGTAATCCACGTATTATTTGGTGGAAAAGCTGGAAAGGAAAAAAAAAGTTAAATATAAAATCGTGAACAACATCATCAAACATAACAAATTACTGCATTTCTCCTTTGTACTGGTTATATTTTTTCTATTGTGCTTAACCATTAATCCATCAGAAAACAATTATTTATGGCGTTTACCAGCACTTATTGCATGGCTTCCACATTGGATGAATGATGTGGTTGAATTTTTGATGCTTGAGTGGATGCCAATTGAGTATTTTGATTCTAATGTCGATGAAGTTAAAACACGTCCATTAATATTACATATAACTAGAGCCATTTCAGCCTCAATGAAATTTGTAATTGAACTTTTTCGAGAAATTCTTTTGGGTGGAAAAAAAACAATTGTTGCATTTACTAGTTGGGATTTTGTAAGTGAAAACAAATGGGCAGTTTGGCCAGCACTTCCTTGGACAGTGGTTGCTGGAGGTGCGTTTATTTTAGGTTACAAACTACAAGGTAAAGGACTTGCATTATTTGCACTTATTGCAACTCTATATCTTTCTACTTTTGGTCAATGGAAACCTTCTATGCAAACACTTTCATTTGTAATGGTTGCGGCACCAATTTCTTTTGCTTTAGGTTTAGCACTGGGCATTTGGGCTTACAAAAATAAAACAGTTGAGTCAATTTTAAATCCTATATTAAATGTAGCACAGACTATGCCGCATTATTCTTATTTGGTACCAATTTATGTATTGTTTGGAGTAGGTGATCATGCAGGTGCAATTGCAACAATCATTTTTGCTTCTCCTCCTATGGTACGTTTAACTTTATTAGGACTGAGAAAGGTGCCCAAAGAAGTTGTGGATGCAGGTAAGATGAGTGGTTGTAGCAATTTTCAACTTATGTTTAAGGTATTAATTCCTAGCGCAAGACGAGATATCTTAATCGGAGTAAACCAAGTAATAATGCAGTGCTTGGCAATGGCAGTGATTGCTTCTTTTATTGGCGCCAAGGGCCTAGGTTGGAATTTATTGCTTGCACTTAACCAACTTAACATTGGCGTAGCTTTAGAATGTGGTGTTTGTATTACTCTTATTGCGGTTGTTTTAGATAAACTTTCATTGGCTTGGGCAAACAAACAAACAGATTATTTTGCCAATCTTAATTTTATTCAACGTAATAAATATTTGTTAATGTTTGTTGGTGTTTTTTTAGGAGGTTCTTTACTAGCATATATTGGCACTTTCTTTTTTAAAGAAGGTTATAATTATTTTTATATAGTTCCACATAATAAAGGGATCACCACTGAACATTTTTGGATGGCTGGTGTTAATTGGATATTAGACAATTGGTTTTTCACATTAAAAACCTTTAATGTATTTTTAATCCAACAGGTGCTAATGCCAATGAAAAGTGCTTATCTGAGCATGCCAGTATTCGCAACATTTGTATTGGTCATGGGTACAGGTTATATTATAGGTGGGATTAGATCGGCATTTATAGTTGGTGGATTCATATTATTCATTGCTCTAACTGAGTGGTGGGATAGAGCTTTGATCACAGCTTACATGGCAACTTTTGGTGTTATTATATCAGCGACTATAGGAATAATAGTTGGTTCTTTATGCGCTCAGAACTCATTAGCTTCAAAAGTTATTTTAACGGTTTGTGATACTTTTCAAACTTTTCCGTCATTTATTTATTTAATTCCTGTAATTATGCTTTTTGGTGTAACCGATACTTCTGTCTTAATCGCAGTAGTTATCTATGCTACTATTCCTGCTACCCGTTACACTGTTGAAGGACTTCGAAGTGTGCCGTCTGCTTTACACGACGCAGGTTCAATGTCAGGTGTTAATCGTTTGCAAAGATGGCTTAAAATTGAGCTGCCTCTTGCTTTTCCACATATGATGTTAGGTATTAATCAAACAGTTGTATTTGCATTATTCATGGTGATCATTGGTGCTATGATTGGCACTGATGACTTAGGACAATTTATTTTAAAATCATTATCAGATAAAAGAGGAATTGGTAATGGATTGACGCTTGGCCTTTGTGTTGCATTTATTGGTTTGGCTGTTGATAATTTAATTCGTACCTGGGCTGAAAAACAAAAAAAATTATTAGGGTTAGAAGAATATTAAATCAGTGAAAAGGTTTATTGTTGCTATTGATCAAGGAACAACATCGAGTAGAGCTATACTATTTAATTTATTTGGCAAACCTATTTATTCTTCTCAAAAAGAATTTAAACAATATTTTCCAAAAGATGGTTGGGTAGAACATAATCCAAATGAAATTTGGAGCACAACTAAAAAAGTATTAATTGATGTAATTAATAATAGTAAAAGACTTAAAGGAAAAATTTTAACTATAGGGATTACCAATCAAAGAGAAACAACTATTCTTTGGGATAAAAAAACAGGAAAACATGTTTACAATGCCATTGTGTGGCAAGATAGGAGAACAGCTGAGTTCTGTAATAAATTTAAATCAATAAATGGAGAAAAAATAATTAATAGAAAAACTGGATTATTAATTGATCCTTATTTTTCAGGAACTAAAATTAAATGGATATTAGAAAATGTTCCAAAAGCTAAAAAATTAGCAAAAAATAAACAACTTCTTTTTGGCACAGTTGACACTTTTTTACTTTGGAAACTTACTAAAGGTAAAGTGCACGCTACAGATGCTACTAACGCGTGTAGAACAATGTTATTTAATATTTCTACTAATAAATGGGACAAATATATTTTAAAAAGTTTAAAAATTCCAAAAAGCATTCTTCCTGAAGTTAAAGATTCTTCAGATAATTTTGGTTTGACAGCTAAATCAATAACCGGAAAATCATATCCGATAAATGGAGTTGTCGGAGATCAGCAGGCAGCAGCTATAGGTCAATCTTGTTTTACAAAGGGATCTGTAAAAAGCACATATGGCACAGGTGCTTTTGTATTAATGAATACAGGAGAAAAAAAAATATATTCGAAAAATAAATTATTAACTACTATTTGTTATCGACTTAATGGAAAAATAACGTACGCCCTTGAAGGGTCAATTTTTATTGCAGGTGCAGGAGTTCAATGGCTAAGAGATAAAGTAAAACTTATAAGCAATGCTTCAGATACAGAAAAAATAGTTAAATCTTTAAAAAGCAACAGTGGAATTTATTTAGTGCCTGCTTTTACTGGCTTAGGAGCACCTTATTGGAAACCTAATGCAAGAGGTATAATCTGCGGATTAACTAGAGACACAAGTCAAAAAGAAATCGTGAGAGCAACACTAGAGTCAGTGGCTTATCAATCTTATGATTTATTTAATGCTATGAAGAATGATGGATTAAAGCCCAATCTAGTTAAAGTGGATGGAGGTATGATCAAAAATAATTGGTTTTCTCAATTTTTATCAAACATAATTGATACAAAAATCATAAGACCTAAGGTACAAGAAACAACTGCTTTAGGAGCAGCTTTTATGGCTGGATTAAAAATTGGTGTTTATAAATCTCTATCCGATATATCTAAAAATTGGAAAATAGATCAAAAATTTACCCCAAAAATAAGCAAATCAGACCGTACTAAGCTATTGAAAGGGTGGGATCAAGCAATTAGAAAAACTCTCATATAATTATGAAAAATATATTAGTTTTAGGTGCTGGAGCAATGGGGGCAGCATTTACTATTCCTTGCATAGACAACAAACATAAAGTTACTTTATGTGAACCCTACAATTATTCGCTAGTTAAAAAAATACTATCAAAAAATAAATTTCATCCTTCTTTAAAATTAAATTTGCCTAAAAATTTAATTGTAAAAAATTATTCAAAAGAAATTTATAATAATAAATGGGATCTTTTAGTTATTGCAGTAAGCTCGACAGGTATAAAAGCTGTAGGAAAAATAATAAAAGAAATGAAAACTAAGAGTCCAATTTTAATTTTAACAAAAGGGCTTTATTATGAAAAAAAAGAAAAAAAAATCCTAACGATGTCTGAACAATTAAGCAAAGTTATTAAAATGAAAAATATATCTGTACTTAAAGGACCTTGTTTAGCAGTAGAGTTAGCAAAAAGGATAAAAACAAGTGTGGTTATTGCTAATAAAAATACTAAAGCAGCTAAATCAATCAGTAAATTAATTTCAACAGATTATTATAAAATAGAACATTCTAAAGACGTTAAAGGTGTAGAAATATGCTCTTCAATAAAAAATATTTATTCTATGATAATAGGTTCTGGCCAAGGTTTAAATACTGCTTCATCATTGTTTCGTAAATCAATTTTAGAAATGGTTTATTTAACTAAATTTTTTAAAGGAAAAGAAGAAACAGTTTATGGACTGGCAGGATTAGGAGATTTATATGTAAGCGCTTTAGGAGGAAGAAATAGTATGATGGGCAAATATTTAGGAAAAGGATTTAAATATAAAAACGCAAAAAGAAGATTTATGCCAAATGATACAATAGAAGGGGCGCAACTAGCTTCTAATATAGCTCCATATATATTAAAGAAAATTAATAGTAAAAAAATTCCCTTGATGACAAATTTATTAAAAACAGTTTCAAAAAATTTAAAATTAGAAATTAATTGGTAAATCGAATAAATAAATTTAAAGATGACTAATTATAACTGGAATTACCCAACAACATTATGGGTGGGTGAGAATAGAGTGAAAGATTTATCTAAAGCATGTAATAATTTAAATATAAGCAATCCATTATTTGTGACTGATAAAGATCTTATAAATCTACTATTTGTTAAAAATGTTATTTCCAATTTAAATAAAAACTTTAAAAAATTAACCACTTTTTCAAATTTTTCAGGGAATCCAATAGGAAAGAATGTAGATGAGGGCGTTATTGAATTTAAAAAAAACAAATGTGATGGAGTGATTGCTTTTGGAGGTGGAAGCGGACTTGATGTTGGAAAAGCGATTGCGTTTATGTCAGGACAATCAAGACTCATATGGGATTTTGAAGATATTGGAGATTATTGGAAAAGAGCTGATGAAAAAAACATTGCTCCAATAGTTGCTGTTCCTACAACAGCTGGAACAGGTTCGGAAACAGGAAGAGCTTCTGCAATTATTAACAATGAAACTGGAGTAAAAAAAATTATTTTTCATCCAAAATTTTTACCTTCCATTGTTATTTTAGATCCAGTTTTAACAGTTGATTTATCACCTAGATTAACTGCTGCAACTGGAATGGATGCTCTTGCTCATAATTTAGAAGCATTTTGTGCACCAGGTTTTCATCCTATGGCTGATGGAATTGCAATTGAAGGAATGAAGCTAATAAAAAAATCTTTATTAGTTGTTGTAAACAATGGAAAAGATTTAAATGCAAGAGCAGATTTGTTAGCTGCTGCCAGCATGGGATCAACAGCTTTTCAAAAAGGCTTAGGAGCAATTCATTCTTTAAGTCACCCAATTAATGCACAATTCAATGTTCATCATGGACTTTCGAATGCAATTTTTATGCCATATGTTTTAACTTTTAATAAAAGTTTAATAAAAGATAGAATTGTTTCAATTTGTGACTATTTGAATTTAGAGAAAACTTTTGAAAGTTTTTTAAACTGGATTTTAGAACTTAGAAAAGAACTTAATATTCCACACAAACTTTCAGAGATAATTGATGAAAATAAAATAAATTTAGATCATTTATCTAAAATGGCTTTAGAAGATCCATCAACATCAACAAATCCAAAAAAAATGACGCTTGACGATATGAAAATTTTATACGAACATAGTATTTCTGGGAAATTATTTTAATGAAAAATTTAAATTTATTAGTTGTCGAAGGAAATCCAATAAAAGAAAATGAAAATTTTAGAAAATTTGGAATTCAAACTCATACAGAAAGCTTAAAAGATAGCCTTTCATTTTATTCAAAAGATATAAATATTGAAGTTTTCAATCCATGCTCAGAACAAAGTTTTGATAAGATATTGCCAAATATCAAAAAATATGATGGTTTGATTTGGGGTGGTAGCAGTTTAAACATTTACAATGATTGTATTGAAATTCGTAGACAAATTTCTTTTATGAAAGAATGTTTTAAGAATATTAAAAAAATTTTAACAATATGCTGGGGAATGCAAGTTGCAGTTACAGCAGCCGGAGGAACAGTAAAAAAATCTACAAATGGCGCACATATAGGAATTGCAAATGATATCGAAATTAACGAAAATGGAGCAAATCATCCGTTGTACAAATCAAAGAATAAGAAATTTAATTCACCAGCATTTAATTTTGATGAGGTAGTTTCATTACCAGGGGGAGCCACTCATTTATCATCAAATAAAATTAATAGAATACAAAGTGTTCACTTTAAGTCTGGAATAAGCGATGTATGGGGAGTGCAGTACCATCCAGAAATTACCTACCATAAAATGATTACTTTAATTAGGTATAGAAAAGATCGATTAATTAATGATAGAAAATGTTTTAAAGATGAAGAAGAAATTCAAAATCATATCAATTTTATTGAACAAGAAATTAAAAATTCAGAAAAAGATTCTAGGATGGTTGAGTTAAAAAATTGGCTGAACTATTTAAAAGCCGCTTAATTAAAATAATCCTTCGATTTCACCCTTATCATTTAGTTTAATAAAGTTAGCTGCTGGTATTTTTGGTAGTCCAGGCATAGTCATGATTGCACCACATATAACAACAATGAATTCAGCCCCAGAAGAAAGCATTACTTCTCTTACTGGAAGAACATGACCTGATGGCGCGCCTTTTAAACTAGGATCTGTTGAAAAACTATATTGAGTTTTAGCAATACAAATTGGAAGATTTCCATATCCTTTAACCTCAAAATCTTTTAATTGATCTCTTATTTTTGTATCTGCAACTACTTCACTAGCATGGTAAATTTTTTGAGCAATTGTCTCAATCTTTTTAAACAATGACATTTTATCTTCATATAAAAATTTAAATTTGCTTTTATTTTTTTTACATATTTCAACAACAATGTTTGCTAAATCTTTTGTTCCTTCACCACCATTAGACCAGTGTGTACATAAAGATGTTTTTATGCCAAGATTTTTGCAAAAATCAATTAAGGCATTTACTTCTTTATCAGTGTCAGTAATAAAACGATTTACTGCTACAACAACCGTCAAACCAAATTTTCTAACATTATCAATATGCCTTTCTAAGTTTGCTAAGCCTTTTTTCAAAGCTTTAACATTTTCATTCTTAAGTTCGTCTTTATTAACTCCACCATGCATTTTTAAAGCTCTTATGGTTGCAACAATTACAACACAATCAGGTTTTAATCCTGACTTTCTACATTTTATATCAAAAAATTTTTCAGCACCTAAATCAGCCCCAAATCCTGCTTCCGTTACGACATAGTCAGATAATTTTAGTGCAGTTTTTGTAGCAATAACAGAGTTACAACCATGAGCAATGTTTGCAAATGGACCCCCATGTATAATTGCTGGATTATTTTCTAATGTTTGAGTTACATTCGGTCTAATAGCGTCTTTTAATAGAACTGTCATTGGTCCTTGTGCATTCAGGTCTTTCGCATAAATTGGTTTTCTATCTTTAGTATAACCAATAGTAATATTTCCAATTCTATTTTCTAAATCTTTTAAATCATTTGATAAACAAAAAATAGCCATGATTTCTGAAGCTACAGTTATAACAAAACCGTCTTCTCTAGGATAACCATTAGCAATGCCTCCTAGATCTACAACAATAGATCTTAATGAACGATCATTCAAATCCATAACTCTTTTCCAAACAATTCTTCTAACATCAATATTTAATTTATTTCCCCAATAAATATGATTGTCAATTAAAGCTGAAAGAAGATTGTGCGCAGATGTAATCGCGTGAAAGTCTCCAGTAAAATGTAAATTTATTTGTTCCATTGGAACTACTTGAGCATAACCACCACCAGCTGCTCCACCTTTCATTCCAAAAGAAGGACCTAAGCTTGGTTCTCTAAGGCAAACAATAGATTTTTTTCCTATTTTGTTTAGACCATCACAAAGACCAACAGATGTAGTTGTTTTTCCCTCTCCAGCAGGAGTCGGCGTAATTGCTGTAACCAAAATTAGTTTTCCATCTTTTTTCTTTTTTAAAGTTTTCAAATATTCAGATTTCATTTTTGCAATATGCCTTCCCATTGGGCTATAATTTTCAGATTTATCTGGAACATTTATTCCTGCAAGAATTTCTTGTATAGGTTTCATTCTTGCAGTTCTTGCTATTTCTATATCAGACTTAACTTTGTTCATTTTGACCATTCCTAATATATTCAAATTTCTTTGAAGCTGGATTAGTATCTCTTTTTATGGATTTATTAAAGTTCTAAAAAATATATATAAAAAAAATAAAGAACTGTTTATATTTGTTGCTATAAATTTAGTTATGCAAAAATATTCTATATTTAATCTTATTAAAAATGCTTTTAAAGGTCACAAAGATTGGGAAGTAGCATGGAAAGATCCAACCCCTAAAACTGAATATAATGTAATAATTATTGGTGGAGGTGGGCATGGTCTAGCTACCGCTTATTATTTAGCTAAAGAACACAATATTACAAATGTTGCCATCGTTGAAAAAGGATGGATAGGAGGAGGAAATGTTGGAAGAAATACTACAATTGTCAGATCAAACTATATGCATGATGAAAATGCTCTGTTTAGCGAATTTGGAATGAATTTGTGGAGAAGCATGAGTCAGGAATTAAATTTTAATGTAATGTTTTCACCAAGAGGAATTATCAACCTTGCACACTCAGATGCGCAAATGAATGCCTATTCCAGAAGAGGAAACTCAATGAGATTAAATGGAATAGATGCAGTGGTATTAGGGAGAGAAGAAGTAAAAAAATTAATTCCGATGGCAGATTTTTCTGAGAATGTAAGATTTCCAATCTTTGGTGGGTTAATGCAGCCAAGCGCAGGTACTGCTAGACATGATGGTGTAGCATGGGGTTACGCTCGGCAAGCAGATTCAATGGGAGTAGATATTATTCAACACTGTGAAGTAACTGGTTTTGACGTAGTTAATGGAAAAATAAAAGGAATAAAAACTTCAAAAGGAAACATAAAAGCAAAAAAAGTAGGATTGTGTGTAGCAGGAAGCACGTCGGTACTTGCTGACATGTTAAATATGACACTACCTATAGAAACACATTTGTTACAAGCTTGTGTTTCAGAACCCATCAAGCCTCTGTTAGATCATGTTGTTACTTTTGGCGCTGGACATTTTTATTGCAGTCAATCGGACAAAGGGGAAATGGTAATGGGTGGAGATTTAGATGGTTACAACAGTTACGCTCAAAGAGGGAATTTACCAACGCTTCAGCATGTTTTAACCGAAGGAATTGCAATGTTTCCATTTCTTAGCAAACTAAAAATGTTAAGAACATGGGGTGGAATTATGGATATGTCGATGGATGGGTCTCCAATTATAGACAAAACACATATTGAAGGATTATATTTAAACTGCGGATGGTGTTACGGAGGATTTAAGGCAACACCAGCTTCAGGTTGGACTTTTGCACACACAATAGCTCAAGATAAGGTTCATGAATTAAATGCTGGATTTAGTTTAAATAGATTTAGTACCGGTCATTTAATTGATGAAAAAGGTCTTGGAACAAAAACTTGGATTTCATAAATGTTACATATTAAATGTCCTTATTGCGGAATTAGATCACAAAATGAATTTGCATATGGCGGAGATGCAACTATTAAAAGACCAGAATTAAACAAGGAAGTATCTGATAAAGAATGGGATAATTTTGTTTATTTGAGAAAAAGTCCTAGAGGAAAACATATAGAACTTTGGCATCATATTTCAGGATGCAGACAATGGTTTAAGGTTCAAAGGGATACAGTTACACACGAAATTTTTAAAACTGCAGAAATTAGTGAAGATATTTAATTATGTCACAAAATTATAGATTAGATAAAATAGGTTTAATTAATAGAAACAAAAAAATTTCATTTAAATTTAATGGAAAAAAATATTTTGGTTATGAAGGAGATACGCTTGCATCAGCACTAATTGCAAACGGCGTTCATCTTATTGGTAGAAGTTTTAAATATCACAGACCAAGAGGCTTTTTTGGAGCTGGGGTTGATGAACCATATGCTATAGTTCAACTATATAGAAACAATGAAACATATCCAAATGTTCGTGCTACTGAACAAGAGATTTTTGAAGGATTAGAAGCAAAAAGCGTAAATTGTTGGCCAAGTGTTAACTTTGACATTGGAGCAATAAATAATTTTTTTAATAAATTTTTTCCTGCGGGTTTTTATTATAAAACTTTTATGTGGCCAAAAAGTTTTTGGTATAGAATTTATGAACCATTTATCAGAAAATCAGCAGGATTTGGAGTTGTATCAATAAAACACGACCAAGAACGATATGAACATAAGTATGAATACTGTGATTTGTTAATTACAGGTTCTGGACCTTCAGGTTTAGCAAGTGCATATGCAGCGGCAAAAAATGGAGCAAGTGTAATTCTAGCTGAGGATAAACCAAGATTTGGTGGAACCTTATTAACTAGCGAAGTTAATATTGGCAATCAAAGTGGAAAAGAGTGGGCAGAACACATTGTAGCTGAACTTAAAGAAATGCCCAATGTGATATTAAAAAACAGAGCCCAGATCTTTGGTTATTACGATCATAATATGTTGGTGATGTCAGAACGAATAAACGATCATTTACCCAAGTCAAAAAAATATAGTCCCAAACAAAGACTTTGGTACATCAGAGCAAAAGAGGTCGTAATTTCTTCAGGCTCAATAGAAAGACCAATTGTTTTTGGAAACAATGATACTCCCGGAGTAGTATTAGCTTCAGCAGCCAAAGAATATTTAAAAGTATATGGAGTGCTTGTTGGTAAAAAACCATTAATATTCACAAATAACGACAGTGCTTATGAAACAGCAATAGAATTTAAGAAGAATGGAATTTGGCCAATAGTTTTAGATACTAGAAGTAATCCAGATTCTGAAATTATTAACGAAACAAAAAGCATGGGTATTGATATAAAATTTTCTTACGTAGTAATAGCAGCAAAAGGTTATAAAAAAGTAAAATCAGCTGAAATTGCAAAAATTTCTGAAGACAAGAAAAATTTAGGTAAAATTGAAAATATTAGTTGTGATTGCATATGTGTATCTGGTTTTTGGACACCAACAATACATCTAGCTTCCCAGTCAGGAAACAAAACAATATTCAATGAAAATATAGATGCTTTTGTTCCAAGCAAATCTAAACAAAGAGAAACAACTTTAGGCTCAGCAAATGGAATATTTACTTTAGAAGAAACTATAAAAACATCTTTTGAAGCTGGTTATGAAATATCAAAAAAAATAACAAAGAATGAAAATAAAATATCAGTTCCAAAAGTTTCAGAAAAAAAACATATACAACATGATAAATTTTGGTGCGTACCACTTCCCAAAGAAAAAACATATAAAAGATTTTTAGACTTTCAAAACGATGTAGCTGTTACCGATGTAGAACTAGCCTTAAGAGAAGGATACAGATCAATTGAGCATGTTAAGAGGTACACAACACTAGGAATGGCAACAGACCAAGGCAAAACAAGCAATCTTAATGGATTACAACTTGTTTCAAATATTGAAAATAAAATAGTACCTGCAGTAGGGCATACCACATTTAGACCACCTTATACTCCAGTTACGATTGGTGCTATTGTCGGAAGAGAAATTGATAAACATTCTAAAGCAACAAGAAAATCACCAATGCATTTTTGGCATGAAAAGAATAATGCAGTTTTTGTAGATGCTGGAATTTGGTTAAGACCCAGATATTATAAACAAGATAATGAAGGTTTGTTTGAAGCATCAAAAAGAGAAGCGGAAAATGTTAGAAAGAATGTTGGCGTATGTGATGTAACTACATTAGGAAAAATTGATGTAAAAGGACCTGATGCTGCGGAGTTTTTAAATAGAGTTTATACAAATGCATGGTTGAAGCTTCCCGTTGGAAAAGCAAGATATGGACTAATGCTACGAGAAGACGGCATTGTAATGGACGATGGAACAACAACGAGAATTTCGGAAAACCATTATCATATGACTACTACTACTGCGCAAGCTGCTAATGTGTTGTCGCACTTAGAATATTATCTTCAAATTGTTTGGCCAGAATTAAAAGTTAATGTTGTTTCAACTACCGAACAATGGGCTGGAGCGGCAATTGCAGGACCAAAATCAAGGAGCTTATTGCAAAAATTGTTTCCCGATTTAGATGTGTCAAACGAAGGTTTGCCATTCATGGGATATGTCGAGAGCAATTTATTTGGTGTTCATGCAAGAATTTTTAGAATTTCTTTTTCTGGAGAGCTTGCTTATGAGATTAATGTTAAGTCGAACAATGGAAATTTTATGTGGGAAAAAATAATTGAAGTCGGTAAAGAATTTGCAATTCAACCATACGGTACAGAAGCTTTATCTACATTAAGAATAGAAATGGGACATGTCGCAGGTTCAGAATTAGATGGAAGAACCATTCCTTATGACAATGGTTTACAAGGAATGGTTAGTAAAAAGAAGGATTTTATTGGAAAAAGATCTTTAAATAGACAAGCATTTATAGCAGAAGATAGACAAAAAGTAGTAGGAGTAATTCCGCTTGATAAAAAAACTAGCATCCCAGAAGGTTCGCATTTAGTAAAAGATGATAATGCAAGTTTACCAAACCCAAAACTAGGTCATGTTTCAGCTTCATGTTGGAGTGTAGAATACAACAATCCTTTTTCGATAGCCATTTTAAAAGATGGAAAAAATATGATTGGACAAAAATTATTTGCTATGTCGCCACTTAAAAACAAATCAATACCTGTTGAAATTGTATCTTCACATTATGTTGATCCAAAAGGAGAAAGAGTAAGATCATGACATTAGTATCGCCATTAGAAAATGTTTTAAAAAAAGGACTTTATGGAGATTATGAAGGCAAAAGTGAAGACAAGTTAACTAAATTTAAGGAGATAAAAAATTTATTAATTGTTCAAATTGTAAAATACAAAAATTCTTCCTCTCAAATAAAAGAGGTCAGTATTGATGGTCTAAGTTTGCCTCATGAGGTATTAAAAGTAATTTCAAACAACGATAGCAGAATATTATGGTGTGGTCCGGAAAATTGGCTTTTGATATCCAAGAAAAAAGATTTACTACAAATTGTTCAAAAATCTTTTAGTGAAAATGATTTTGCAGTTACAGACTTATCTCATTCAAGAGCTATTATTCAACTAGAAGGAAAAAATGTAAAAGAAATATTAAAAAAAGGATGTCCTTATAATTTTAACGAATTGAAAAAAAACAATTGTGTAAATTCTGTATTTAATGGAATTACAATTACAATTGATATGATAAATGACAATCCAATCAACTTAAGATTATTTGCTCTTAGAAGTTTTGGAGAGTCCCTCTATCACAGCATCACAGACGCTTGTTTAGAAGATGGTTATGAAGCTATTTAATTACTTCAGCGACACCTAACCAAGCGTTTACATTTTTGATTTATAATAAATAATTTCATCAATTAAAAACAAATCAAGCGCAAATTATTACAAATATATTTTTTGAATAGCCTAAAATGGACGCAAATCCAGTATTAATCGCTCTTGAGTTGAATATAATATTTAAATAAAAGAACTAATTAGGGATTAGGGATGAGAAAAATATTAATAGTATTATTTAGTTTGGCTCTATTGAGTGGTTGCGTTCAATCAACAGCTCTAATTGGTCCAGCAATTACAATTGGAACTACAGGAAATGTGATGCAAGCCGGCTTTTCATATGGAAGTAATATGACAATAAGGCATGTAACAGGCAAAACTCCTGGAGAATATGCAACTTCTTATATTGAAGAAAAAAGAGAAGAAAAAAAAATAAGAAAAGAAATTGTCAGTTATCTAGAATCTCATATAGAGATTATTAGAAAAAAAATATCTGTAAAAAAGTAATATTTAAACTAATTTGACTTTAATATGTCTTTTCTTTCCAATGGAAAGTTTTAAAGTTTTTTCGTTATCTAATAAGTTGTTTGTTATTAATAATTTTTCATCATTGATGGTCGAATTATTTATTCTAATACCTTTGTTATTGATTATTCTTCTTATTTCACTTTTGGAATTTTCAAGTTTTGTTAATAAAATAAGATTTACTATATCTAGTTTTTGATCAATTTGATTTTGTTTTATTTTAACAACAGGAAGTCCAGCACCAGTTGATCTTTCACTAAATGTTTTTTTTGCAGTTTGTTCTGCTAATTTTGTTTCTTTGTTTCCATGAAGCATTTTTGTACACTCATTAGCTAATATTATTTTTAATTGATTAATATTTTTATTCTTTATTTCTTCTATTTTTTTTAACGTCAGATCTGTATACATTTTAATAAATCTTAATACATCTCTGTCATCAGTATTTCTCCAATATTGCCAATAATCATATGAGGACAAAAGTTTTTTATCTAACCAAATAGCTCCTTTTTCTGTTTTACCCATTTTAGCTCCTGAAGCTAAAGTAATTAAGGGAGTTGTTAATCCATAAACTTGTTTGCTAGAATGTCTTTTGATAAGTTCTACACCATTAACTATGTTTCCCCATTGATCAGAACCTCCTATTTGCATCAAACAATTTTTTGATTTATTAAGCTCAAGGAAATCATAAGCCTGCAGAATCATATAATTAAATTCCATGTAACTTAAAGATTGCTCTCTATCTAAACGTAATTTAACGCTATCAAAGCTTAACATTTTATTTATGGTAAAATGTTTTCCAATTTCTCTTAAAAATTTTATGTAATTTAATTTACCAAGCCAGTTATAATTATTTACAAAAATTGGTTTAACTTTCGGATTTTTTGTTTTTAAAAAAATTTTAAAAATTTTTTCTATATTTTTTATATTTTTTTCAATTTCTTTTTCAGACAAGATTTTTCTTGTTTCTTCTTTGCCCGATGGATCCCCGATACGTGTTGTGCCTCCCCCCAATAATACAATTGGTTGGTGTCCGTGCTTTTGTAATAGTTTTAGGCACATTATTTGTAGCAGGCTTCCAACATGTAAACTTGAGGCAGTACAATCAAAACCAATATAAGCTCTGATTTTTTTATCCCTCATCAATTTTTCCAAGTCATCAGAATTAGTACATTGGCTGAAATATTCTCTTTTTTTGAATTCAGGTAAGTATGAATTTTCCATATTTTTTTAAAAAACAGTGTAGAATCAATATACTAGATTTAAATTAATTAAAAAATATATATGAATGAAAGCTATTACAGTTTAGGTCTAATGAGTGGTACATCTGGCGATGGAATCGATGCTTCAATTATTAAATCTGATGGCCAATCTCAATATAAACCAGTTGTAGATAAATATTTTGAATATGATTCTGAAACTACTAAAAAAATTAATCAAATTAAGAATAAAATAGATTATCACAGTTTTAAGTCTGAAAGATCAAGAATTAAAAAAGAATTAGATGAAGAAATAAACTCTTTAGAGAAAAAAATCACTTTATTACATGCAGACGCAGCAAATGATGTTTTGAAAGATTTTAAAGAAAACTTAGATTTTATAGGATTTCATGGACATACAATTCAGCATTTACCACACAAAAGTTATACTAGACAATTAGGTGATGGTAAATTGCTCTCCAAGTTAACAAAAAAAACGGTTATTTATAATTTTAGACAGAATGATATGAAAAATGGTGGGAATGGAGCTCCTTTAGCACCAATATTTCATCAACAAATGATTTATCAAATTGGTTTTGATTTGCCTATTACAATTTTTAATTTAGGAGGAATAGCAAATGTTACACATTTATGGAGAGATCTTTTTTATAAAGAAAAATTAGTTTGTAATGCAAATGATATCGGTCCAGGTAATTGTTTGATTGATTCATGGATAAAAAAAAATTCAAATCATAAATTTGATATAGAGGGAAATATAGCAAAATCAGGCAAGGTTGATAAAATTCTTTTGGATAAAGAATTTGACACATTTATACAAAAAAAAAACATTGGTAGAAGAAGTTTAGCCGACTTACCATCTCTTGATATAAATGATTTTGATATATCTTTTGTTAGTGGGCTATCTTTAGAAGATGGCGCAGCGACATTAACTGAGTATACAACCAAGATATTAGCTTTGTATTTTAATACAGATAAATTTATTAATAATGAAAATGGATCTGATTTTAAAAAAATTTTAGCTTGTGGAGGAGGGAGAAAAAATAATTTTTTAATTCAAAGTCTTCAAAAAAAAATTAAACAAAAAATATTAAATATAGATGAATTTGGAATAAATGGAGATTTTGTAGAGTCGCAAGCTTTTGCTTATCTTGCTATTAGATCGTATCTTAAATTACCAATTTCTTTTCCCGAAACTACGGGATGTAAAATACCATCTAGCGGTGGAGTTATAGCTAAGAATTTTTAGAAAAGAGTAGATTCCTTTTTGATATATTTGTCCAATGACTTTGTTAAATTTTCTTCTGATTTTGAAAAAAAATGATTAGCATCATTAATAGCTTGAAAATCTACCTTTATTCCTTTTTGTGAACTTAATCTTTTTTGTAGCTCGTTTATATGTTCTATCGGAACTAATTCATCTTTTTTTCCATATGTCACTAATCCAGATGTTGGGCAAGGAGCTAAAAAAGAAAAATCATATACGTTTGGTTGTGGTGAAATTATAATAAATCTATTTATTTCTGGTCTTCTCATTAATAATTGCATTGCAATTAATGAGCCGAAAGAAAAACCAGCTATCCAACATTGAGAATTGTCAAAATTTTCTCTCTCCAGCCAGTCCAAAGCGGCAGCTGCATCAGCTAATTCACCTTGACCATTGTCGAATTCTCCATCACTTTTTCCAACGCCTCGAAAATTTACTCGACAAACAGAAAAATTATTTTCTACAAATGTATAAAATGTTTGAACAATAATTTTATTATTCATTGTTCCACCATATTGAGGATGTGGATGCAATATGAGCGCAATTGGCGAAGTGCTTTTTTTACTTTTAGAATATTTTGCTTCTAATCTGCCTGATGGCCCAGGAATAAAAGTTTCGAAAATTTTGTTATCCATAAATGATACTGATAATTGTTCTCAAAAAAATTACATTTATCATATGTAGGTTATTTTTTGTAAAATATTTTACTAAAAAGGATACTTGACTATTTTAGTCAGGTATATATATAAAACGTTGTTATTAAAGGAATTATATGAAGTTAACTACAAAAGGTAGATATGCTGTAATGGCTCTTGCTGATCTTGCAAGGTTTGAGAGAAAGAATCCAATACCATTGCGCGATATTTCATTAAGACAAAATATTTCTTTAGTTTACTTGGAACAAATTTTTTTAAAATTAAAGAAGAACAATATAGTTAAAAGTGTTAGAGGAACTAATGGAGGGTATATCTTAAACAAGGAACCTGAGCATATTAAATTGTCGAATATTTTTCTAGCGGTTGATGAACAAATAAAAACAATTCATTGTAAAAGAGAATCTAAAAAAGGATGTAATGGCAAATCAACAAAATGTATTACTCATAACTTGTGGAATGAGCTTGAGTTATACATGCATACTTTTTTTGAAAAAAAAAGCCTTTTAGATCTTATAAAAAATAACTTTGAAATAAGAATTTAAATATGAGAGAAAAAGAATTAGATAAAATAAAACAATATAAATATGGATTTTCTACAGATATTGAAAATATCAGAGCTCCAAAAGGATTAAATAAAGAAGTAATTAAATTTATTTCAAATATTAAAAAAGAACCTAAGTGGATGTTGGATTGGAGATTAAAAGCATATGAAAGACTTCAACAGTTAAAAGAGCCAGATTGGCAAAAACCAAAATTTCCAAAAATTGATTACCAAAACTTGTATTATTATTCTGCTCCCAAAAACACAAAAGATAAGCCAAAAAGTCTTGACGATTTAGATCCCAAGTTATTAGAAACTTACAATAAACTTGGAATAGCACTAGTTGAACAAAAAAGAATAAATAATATTGCTGTTGATGCAGTATTTGATTCTGTGTCTGTTGCTACTACTTATAAAGATAAATTGATAGAACAAGGAATTATTTTTTGTTCTATGTCAGAAGCAATTCAACATCATCCTGAACTTGTTAAAAAATACTTGGGTTCTGTAATTCCATTAACCGATCATTATTTTGCAACATTAAATTCTGCAGTTTTTACAGATGGTTCATTTGTTTACATACCTAAAGATATTAAATGTCCAATGGAATTATCAACTTATTTTAGAATTAATGCTTCCCAAACGGGACAATTCGAAAGAACGCTAATCATTGCAGATAAAGGTAGCCATGTAAGTTACCTAGAAGGCTGTACAGCACCCATGAGAGATGAAAATCAATTACATGCCGCAAATGTTGAACTAGTAGCATTAGATAATGCGGAAATTAAATATTCAACGGTGCAAAATTGGTATCCAGGAGACAAAGATGGGAAAGGTGGTATTTATAATTTTGTTACTAAAAGAGGATTATGTAAAGGAAAAAATTCAAAAATATCTTGGACACAAGTTGAAACGGGTTCGGCAATCACCTGGAAATATCCAAGTTGTATCTTAAAGGGAGATAATTCAGTTGGAGAATTTTATTCAATTGCAATTACAAATAATCATCAAAAAGCTGATACGGGAACAAAAATGATTCATCTTGGAAAAAATACAAAAAGCAAAATTATTTCAAAAGGAATTTCGGCTGGTTTTGCTGACAATACATATAGAGGCTTGGTAGACATTTCATCTAAAGCTGACAATTCAAACAATTTTACTCAATGTGACTCATTATTAATGGGAAATAAATGTGGAGCCCATACAGTTCCTTATATAAAGAATAAAAATTCTAGTTCAAATATCGCGCATGAAGCAACCACCTCCAAAATTAGTGATGAGCAACTTTATTATTGTAATCAAAGAGGATTAAACCAAGAAGAAGCAGTTGGCTTAATAGTAAATGGATTTTGTAAAGAAGTTTTACAGCAATTGCCAATGGAATTTGCTGTTGAAGCTCAAAAACTAGTTGGAATTAGTTTAGAAGGTAGTGTTGGTTAAATGCTGAAAATTGAAAATCTTAAAGCAAGAATTGATGAAAAAGACATTTTAACTGGTCTTAACCTTGAAATTAAACCTGGAGAGGTACATGCATTAATGGGTCCTAATGGTTCAGGAAAAAGCACACTATCAAATGTACTGTCTGGGAAAAAAGGTTATGAAGTAAGTGGAAATGTAACTTTTGAAAATAAAAATTTATTAGATTTTGCAATAGAAGAAAGAGCCCATAAAGGAATATTTTTAGCTTTCCAATATCCATTAGAAATTCCAGGAGTGAAAACAAATATTTTTTTAAAGACTACTCTAAATGCAATTAAAAAATCTAGAGGTGAAAAAGAATTAGATGCAATTGAATTTTTAAAGATAGTTAAGGAAAAAACACAAAAATTAAAATTTGATGAAAAAATTTTAAGCAGACAATTAAATGTTGGTTTTTCTGGTGGAGAAAAAAAGAAAAATGAAATTCTTCAGATGTCTGTATTAAATCCAAAATTATCAATTTTAGACGAAACAGATTCAGGTCTTGATATCGATGCTCTAAAAATAGTTTCAGAGGGCGTTAATACCTTAAGAAATAAAAAAAATTCTTTTTTAATTATTACTCACTATCAAAGGTTGCTCAATTATATCAAACCAGATTTTGTTCATGTTTTAATTAATGGCAAAATTGTTAAATCTGGAGGACCAGAATTAGCATTAGATTTAGAGAAGAAAGGATATGAAAATTTTAGTTAAATGGAAGAACAATTAAAAATAGATTTTGATAAAATTATTAAAAACTTAAAACCTTCAAAAAAAGATATTGAATTAAGAGAAAAAAATCTTAATGAGTTTATCAAAAATGGTTTTCCCAACAAACGAATAGAAGATTGGAAATTTTCCGATTTAAACCAAATAATTTCATCTAATATAAAAGGATTAAAATTTTTCAACGAAGAAACAAAAACTGATAAATTTGATCAATCAATTCTTTTTAATAATTTTGATCACAATAAAATTATTTTTATCAATGGATTAATTTCTAAGCTTGATTTTAATTATGAAGAAAAAGATAAAATAGAAATAATTAATACTCAGGAAACCGAAGATTTAGTTTCAAAAAACTCTCTAGTTTCTTTAAATAATGCTTTTAAATCTAATTATGTTAAATTAACGATTAAAGAAAATTACTCATTAAATAAACCATTAGTTATTTACAACATTACAAATAAAAAGCTTAAATCAAATGTAATAAATCAAAGAATTGATTTTATTTTAAAAAAAAATAGCAATTTAAAACTTATTAACTTATTTGATGATAGTTCAAATAATAATTTTATAAATATGAACTATCAATTTAAAATTGAAAGAGATGCAATTCTTAAAAATTATAAAGTTGATCATAAATTAAATTCAAATATTAAATATTTTTTTAACAATATCGACTTAGGATATAACAGTCTTGCTGAAGTATTTGTTTTTTCAATTGGATCTAAATTTATTAAAAATGAAATAAATTGCAACTTAAATGATCAGTATAGTTCTGCATTTATAAATGGAATTATAAATTTAAAAAATGATCAACATCATGAAATAAAAACTAATATTAATCATCTGTCAGAAAATACTAAAAGCTATCAATTAATTAAAAGTGTTTTAAATAATAATTCTAAAGGTGTTTATCAAGGAAAAATATTTGTTAATTCAAAAGCACAGAAAACCGATGGATACCAACTAAGTAAAGCTCTTTTATTAAACAGAAATGCAGAGTTTGATGCTAAACCGGAATTAGAGATTTATACCGACGATGTAAAATGTTCTCATGGATCAACATCTGGAAATTTAGATGAAAACTCAATATTTTATTTAATGTCCAGAGGATTAAATTATCAACAATCAAGAGGGCTTTTAATTAATGGTTTCTTATTAGATGTTATTGAAAAAATTACTGATGAAAAAATTAAAAATTTAATAAAAAACATAATGAACATCAAAGAATGAATATTGATAATATAAAAAAAGAGTTTCCCATATTTAATAACAAAGTACATAATAATGATCTTGTATATTTAGATAGTGCTAATTCTTCTCAAAAACCTCAAGTCGTAATTGATAGAATTTATGATTTTTACACTAAAGAATTTTCAAATGTTGGAAGAAGTGTTCATTATTTAGCAGTAGCTGCCACTAATCTTTATGAAAATACTAGGATTTCCGTACAAAAATATATTAATGCAAATGATAAAAATGAAATTGTTTTTACAAAAGGTGCAACTGAAGCAATTAATCTTGTTGCAAATACATTTGGTCAAAAATATCTAAAAGAAGGAGACGAAGTATTAACAACTGAGCTTGAACATCATTCTAATTATGTTCCGTGGCATTATTTAAGAAAATCAAAAGGTATTAAAATTGAATTTGCAGAAGTAAATGAAGACGGAGAGGTTACCCTTGAAAGTATAGAAAAAAAAATTTCTCAGAAAACAAAAATGATTGCCGTAACTCATCTATCTAATGTTACAGGTGCAATATTACCAATTAAAGAAATAACTCAGTTAGCTCATTCAAAGGAAATACCTGTATTAGTTGATGGTTGCCAGGGTGCGCCTCATTTAAAATTGGATATGCAAGATTTAGGCTGTGATTTTTATGCTATATCATGTCACAAAATGTATGGTCCAACAGGGCTTGGTATTCTTTACGCTAAAAAAAAATGGTTAGAAGAATTACCACCATATCAAGGTGGCGGTGGAATGATTAAAGAAGTCAGCAAGAAAGATATTTCTTATGGAGAACTTCCAAATAAATATGAAGCAGGAACAATGGCAACAGCACAAGTTATTGCATTTGACCAATCAATTAAGTTTCTTGAAAATATTGGAATAGAAAACATCATGAAGCACGAAAAAGAATTAATCAATTATGGACAAGAAATACTAAGAAAAAATAATTCCGTGGAACTGATTGGTAATCCAAAAAACAAAGGTGCAGTACTATCTTTTACCATTAAAGGAATTCACCCTCATGATATCGCTACCATTTTGGATGAAGATGGGGTTGCAATTAGAGCAGGACATCACTGTTGTCAAATATTGCACGAGAAATTAGGTTTAGCAGCAACTGCAAGAGCGTCATTTGGGGTTTACAATAATAAAAATGATATTGGTCAGTTAAACTCTTCAATAAATAAATGTAAAAAAATATTTAATTTAAAATGAACTTAAAAGAACTATATCAAGAAATAATTTTGGATCACGGTCAAAACCCGCACAATTTAAAAAAAATAGAAAATTTTAATAAAGAAGCAAAAGGTTATAACCCTTTATGTGGCGATAAAGTTCATATTTATTTAAATCTTGATGATAATAAAAATATTAAAGATATATCTTTTGAAGGAAGTGGCTGCGCAATATCAATGGCCTCAGCTTCAATTATGACTGATCTTTTAAAAAATAAAAAAGAAAAAGAGGTACAAGAAGTTGTTAAAGATTTTTTAGAAATGATTAAAGAAAAACCGGAGCTTAGCACAAAAGTATTACTAGAAGATGAAAAAATGAAATTAATGTGCTTGTCAGGCGTAAAAAAATATCCAATGAGAGTTAAGTGTGCAACGTTATCATGGCACACTCTAACTTCTGCCATGGATGGAAAACAAGAAGAAATTAATACAGAAAAATTTGATTAATTATGAATTTAAAAGATAAAGTAATTGTTGAAATTAAAAAAATTTATGATCCAGAAATTCCAGTAAATATTTATGAGCTTGGATTAATTTATGATATAAAAATTGATAAAAAAAATAATGTTAAAGTAAATATGACATTAACAACACCTAATTGTCCAGTAGCCGAGAGTTTGCCGAAAGAAGTGAAAGATAGTATAATGGAAATAAAAGAAGTTAATAAAGTTGATCTTGACTTAGTTTGGGATCCACCTTGGGATAAATCAATGATGTCTGAGGCAGCAAAATTGGAGCTAAACTTATAATGAAACAAGTAATAACATTAACAGATAATGCTGCATCAAGAATTAAAGATATTATGTCGAAGGATGAAAATAAATCTTTCGGAGTTAGAGTGGGTGTTAAATCTGGCGGTTGTGCCGGCATGTCTTATATTATGGAGTATGCGAAAGAAATTAATCCCAATGATGAAGTTATTGAAGACAAAGGAGTGAAAGTTTTCATTGATCCGGGAGCGATAATGTATCTTCTAGGAACTGAAATGGATTACAAAAAAGAGCAATTTTCCTCATCATTTATCTTTAAAAACCCTAATGAAACTGAAAGGTGTGGATGCGGTGAATCTTTTAAGGTATAATCTAAGTTTATGAGAGATACTAAACATTTAGAAAAACATTCGAGTAAACTAGCTGAAGGCAAGAAAGAAAAAGTTCTTTTTAGATCTCAACGTAAAGCAGTCGAAGCTGGTGCGCATGGTACTTTGGAATACACCATCAAAAAGGGTACCAACAAAAACAAAATAGCCGACGAAAAAATTTTAAAAAGCAAAAAATAAATTACTAAGAGCTATAATACATTTCAAACTCCATTGGATGTGGAGTGTGTTCAAGATTATAAATTTCTTCAAATTTTAATGCTATAAAAGCATCAATTTGATCATCAGAAAATACACCGCCTTGTTTTAAAAAACCTCTATCTCTATCCAAACTTTCCATAGCTTCCCTCAATGAACCACAAACGGTAGGAATATTTTTTACCTTACTTTCAGGCAATGCATATAAATCTTCATCAAGAGGTTTGCCAGGATCAATTTTGTTTTTAATTCCATCTAATCCTGCCATTAACATTGCAGAAAAAGTTAGATAAGGGTTTCCTGCGCCATCAGGAAATCTAACTTCACATCTTGCACCATTTTTACTTAATGTTATTGGAATTCTACATGAAGCAGATCTATTTCTTGCTGAGTAAGCTAGTAAAACAGGTGCTTCAAAACCTGGAATTAATCTTTTGTAACTATTTGTTGTTGCATTTGAAAAAGCATTTATAGCTTTTGCATGTTTTAATATTCCGCCAATGTAATGCAAAGCAGTAGTTGATAATCCTGCATATTTATCTCCAGAAAAAACTGGAGTTTTACCTTTCCATATAGATTGGTGAGTGTGCATTCCTGAACCATTATCACCTTTGACAGGTTTTGGCATAAACGTTGCTGTTTTACCAAATGAATGAGAAACCATATGTACTATGTATTTGTAAAGTTGAACGTTATCTGCTTGATCAACCAAAGTACTAAAATACATTCCAAGTTCATGCTGACTAGGAGCTACTTCGTGATGGTGTTTTTCAACTTTAATACCAACATCTCTTAAACCTTTTAAATATTCTCCTCTCATATCTTGAGCACTATCAACAGGAGGAACTGGAAAATAACCACCTTTAATTCCTGGACGATGACCCATATTTCCATTTTCATATTTTTTTCCAGTGTTATAAGGACCCTCAATACTGTCAATTGCAAAACTAGTTTCATTCATATCATTTTTGTAACGAACATCATCAAATACAAAAAATTCTGGTTCTGGTCCAAAATATGCTCTATCTCCTATACCTGTAGACTTTAAGTATACCTCAGCTTTTCTAGCTATTCCTCTTGGATCTCTTTCATATGAATTCTTTTTTACAGCATCTAAAATGTCACAAAAAAGTATTAGCGTATTATGAGAGGAAAAAGGATCGATAATTTTTCTATTTAAATCTGGTTTTAAAATCATGTCAGATTCATTTATAGCTTTCCATCCCGCAATTGATGATCCATCAAAGAAAACACCTTCATTTAACATTTCATCATCCACGATAGTTGCATCCATGGTTAAATGCTGAAGTTTACCTCTTGGATCAGTAAATCTTAAGTCTATGTATTCAATTTCTTTATCTTTCATCAATTTTAAAACTTGAGTCGAACTCATATTTTCTCCTACTAGATTTTTTTAGCTTTTAATATCAAAAAACTACAGATTAATATTGTTTATTATTGAGATATCACTTATGCATTTCTCACATAGATAAATCGCCATTAATATGAAATTATCAATTCACAATTTGCTACAATTAATAGTTGAATGGAAAATTTATTAGATAAAGAATCAGTAAAAAGAGTTGTTAAAGTTTTAAACGACTTTGATTCCAATTTAAAAGTAGAAGTTATAAATAGCTCAGCTAGAACAGCAGCTGATGCCGCCTCATCTTTAAATTGTGAAGTCGGAGCAATAGTAAAAAGCTTGCTATTAAGAACTGATGATAGTTTTATTCTTTGTTTGGTTTCGGGTGACAGAAGATGCTCACTAAATAAGGTTAAAAAAATAATAAATAAAAAAGATGTTTCAATGGCAAATGCCGACCAAGTTAAAAGTCAAACCGGTTTCTCAATTGGGGGAGTCTCTCCAGTTGCTCATTTAGAAAAGATTAAAATATTAATAGATCTGTCTTTATCTAGATATGAAAATGTATATGCTGCCGCCGGACATCCAAGTTCAATTTTTAAAATTACTTATAAACAATTGATTAAACTTACAGAAGGGAAAGAAGAGGATATTGTTTAAATGAGACAACCATCAATTTTTGATTATACTCTTCTTACAATTTTAGCTTTGATATGGTCGTCAGCATTTTTTAATATTAAAATTGCAACTTATTCTTACGGACCAGTTACAATTGCTTTTTTAAGAATTGTTTTTGGTGCTATCCCAGTAATTGGTTTGTGTTTGTTTAAAAAAATAAAAATTGAAGCATTTTCAAAAGATTGGTATTGGTTTGCCTTAATTGGCATGATAAACCTAGTTATTCCTTTCTTCTTAATAGCATATGGTGTTCAAAAGGTTCAAAGTAATTTAGCTGCGATATTAATGGCAAGTACACCTTTAAGCGCTACAGTTCTAGCTCATTTTTTTACCAGTAATGAAAAAATTAATTTTACAAAAATATTTGGTGTTCTACTTGGATTTTCAGGAATAGTTTTTCTTTTTTCAGATAATATTTTAATTAATGAAAATAATTTTTTATCTGCCCTAATCATTTTTTTTGCTTCAACTTTTTATGTAATAGGTGGCTTATTAACTCTTAAAATAAGTAATAAAAAAAATGAAAATGTAACAGCTTCAATTTTAATATGGGGAGTCATATTTTTAATCCCTATAACAGCTTTAACAGAAAAACCATGGAATTTAAATCCAAGTATAGATTCAACAATATCAGTTGTTTACCTTGGTATAGTAGCCACTGGTTTAGCTTGGTTGCTTAGATTTAGAATTTTAAAAAATAATGGGTTAGTTTTTCAAGCTCAAGTAGCCTATTTAATACCAATATTTGGAATAATATTAAGCTACATATTTTTAAAAGAAATAATCACACCTAAGATTTTAGTTGCTGTTGCCGCTATAATTATTGGTATTTATTTTGTTAAAAAATCAAATAGTAAAAAAATTACTTCAGTTTAGAAATTTCTTTTATGTGAGAAGGTCTTATTTCACAACAACCGCCTAATATTGTAGCGCCGTTTTCCATAAATTTTTTTACATATTCGGAGAACATAGATTCATTTAAATCAGTATTTACTCCTAAAACTGTATTTGGATTGCCTGCATCTCCCCATTGATCTTTAGAGGCGACAGTATAACCTTCTGGTATCTTTTTAAATGCATTTAACTTAAATCCATATGGCATATTTAGTTTTTGCAAATCATTAATGACCACCTCATATGCTTTGGGAGAAACACAAGCTGTAATAATTCCAAGCCAATTATTATTTTTATATTTTTTAACTATATCTTTAATTGTTTCTCCTGAAGGAAGTTGACCATTATCTCTTAGATGAGTACCAACTAAAACTGGCAGATTAAATGATTCAATTGTTTTGAGTGCAATTTTACACTCCATTCCACTGCTCATTACGTCTAAATAAAAAAAATCAATTCCATTTTTAAGAAGTTTAGCTTGGTCGTAAAAATTTCTTTCTATTAAACCTAAGTTCTCTCCTAAATCAGCACTATAGGTTTGTTTTTGATTAGGTAAACCACCAGCAATTAAAACTTCCTTTTTTGAGATATCTCTTGCCTTTTGGGCTAGTTCGACAGCTTTAATATTTATCTTTTCAAAATATTTTTCACAATCATTTTGTATTAATCTATTTCTTCGAGCAGTAAATGTTGAGGTAACTATTACTTCGGCTCCAGCATTTATAAAATCTAAATGAGTATCAATAACCAATTGATGACAATCTTCGTCAATTAAAGCATGAGCTGACCATAACGTTCCTTTTGGTTTTAATCCTTTATGAAGTAATTCTTGACCCATGCCTCCATCAAGAATTCTAGTTGATTTAAAATAATTTATATCCATAGAAAAGATTTGGTAGTATAATTTATATTTGTTAACTTCACTTTTATGAAAATAAATATAGCACTTTTAACCGTAACTGATACCAGAACTCTAAAAAATGATAGATCAGGAGCTATTTTGGTTGATAAGATATCAGAAGCAAATCATAATTTAGTAGATAGGAAAATCTGCAAAGATAATAAAAAAGATATAAAAAAAATTTTAAACATCTGGTTAAAAAAGAAAAATATAGATGTGGTTATAACTACTGGTGGAACAGGGCTGACTGGTAGAGACATAACTCCTGAAGCAATTGATGAAATTGCGGATAAACACATCCCAGGGTTTGGTGAAATATTTAGAAGTATTAGTCTTGAGACAGTTGGCACATCTTCAATTCAATCGAGAGCTTGCGCAGTATTGGCTAAAGGTAAATATGTTTTTGCATTACCAGGTTCTTCTGGTGGCGTTACAGATGCTTGGGATAAAATTTTAAAATTTCAATTAGACATCAATCACAAGCCTTGTAATTTTGTAGAACTCTTTCCAAGACTAAAAGAAAAATAATTATTTTTGATATTTTTCTTTCCACTCAGAATAAGGCATACCGTAAACATGCTCTCTTGCATCTAGATCGGAAATTTCTATACCTTTTTTCTTGGCTTCTTCTCGATACCATTTAGATAAACAATTTCTGCAAAAACCAGCTAAGTTCATCAAATCAATATTTTGAACATCTTTTCTTTCTCTTAGATGGTTAATTAATTTTTCAAAAGCAGCAGATTGCAATTCTTTTTTTGTGTTATCATCCATATAAATTAATATATATATTTATAATTATTTATGAAACTTTCTGGATCATATCAAATTAATTTAGAAAAACAAAAAGTTTGGGAAGCTTTAAATGATCCCAAAATATTAAAAAAAGCTGTGGATGCTTGCTAATTAACTCTTTCGGTAATACGCTTCACATCTAATGAAAAACTCATTTGATGAAAAAATTTTAGAAGAAGCAAACGATTGGATAAAAGCTGATCAAAAAGTGGTGCTTGCAACAGTAATTCAAACTTGGGGATCTTCGCCACGACAAGTTGGAAGCAGAATGATTGTTAATGAAAATGGTGATTTTTCGGGGTCTGTATCTGGAGGATGTGTTGAGTCTGCAGTTGTAAGAGAATGTGTAGGAATTATAAAAGAAAAAAAACCTTTTAAAAAAATAGAATTTAAAATTTCAAACGAAAGTGCATGGCAAGTAGGATTAGCATGTGGCGGTGAAATTGTTGTTTATTTAGAACAAATTAGTTAATGAAAAAAGAATTGCTTGTTGAAATTATAAAAAAAAAAGAAAATAAAAAAGAATTTGCAATTGTTACGAATATAGCAAATGGTGATAGCTGTATTTTCGAAAAAGACAAACCTTTAGATAAAAGTTTTGAAAAATATTCTGAACAAATAAAAAACTACTTTGAGAAAAAGAAAAATGGAATTATAGAGGATAGTAATATTTTTATCGAAACTTATATTAGACCAATTAAAGTAATTATTGTAGGAGCGGTTCATATAGCCCAATACCTTGTTGATTATGCAAAAAGTTTAAATTTTGAAATATTTATTATTGATCCAAGAGGTTATTTTGCAAGTGCACAAAGATTTCCAGATTTAAAAATTATAAATAAGTGGCCTGAAGAAGCTTTTAAAGGAATAGAAACCAATTCAAATACAGCTTTAATTGCATTAACTCATGATCCAAAAATAGATGATCCAGCTCTTCAACATGCTTTAAAAAATAAATTTTATTATATTGGAGCTTTAGGAAGTAAAAAAACTCATGAAAACAGATGTAAAAGATTAAAAAATACTGGATTTAGTGAAACCGAAATAAATTCTATTAATGGACCAATTGGGATAAAATTAGGAGGAAAATCTGCACCTGAAATAGCACTATCAATAATTGCACAGCTTGTTACAGAAACTTATAAAAAATGAAAAATTTTTTTGCATTATGATTTCAGCTATTTTATTAGCCGCAGGACAATCCAAAAGGATAAATAATCATAACAAGTTGTTACTAAGATATAAAAACAAAGTCATGGTTAATCACATTTTACAATCACTAATAAAAAGCAAAGTGAATAAGATTATTGTTGTATTAGGTTATGAAAAATAAAAATAAAGAAATTTTTGTACCAGTTTATAAAAAAAAAATTGGAAACCCTTTAGCTTTTAAATATTCAATGATTAAAATACTTAGAAAAATCAAAGGCGATAGGGGAGCAAAAAAATTAATTAGATCGAATAAATCAAAAGTGCAAACTGTTAAAGTAAATTCTAAATCTATTTTAATTGATTTTGATCAATTAAAGGATTTCCCTCCAGCCATTTAGAATCTTGTCCTTCATAATGCTCTTTTTTCCAGATAGGAGTTCTTTTTTTAATTTCTTCAATTATATATCTAGATAAATCATATGCTTCAGTTCTATGCTTACAGGCGACAGCTATAATAATACTTATTTCACCTAGACCAACATAACCTTTTACATGTTCAATAAATACTACCTTATTTTTAATATGTAATTTTTCATCTGTTTCTTTGTATATATCTTCAAAACTTTTAATAACTAAATCATCATGACTATCATAAGTTATGCCAGTAACTTTTTTATTTTTATTTGTGTCTCTTACTGTTCCAGTAAAATATATTGACGCTCCAAATTTAGAAGAACCAATGAATAATTCTGCTTTAGAAATTTCAATTTTTTCTTTTTTTATGTCAATTACTTTGGCGTGAAACATCAACCACCTCCAATAGGGGGAATGATTCCAATTCTTTGATCTTTGGTAATTCTATAAGCGTCAGAAACAATGTTATTATCTTCAGAACAAAATGCAGATGTTTCAATTATTTTTTTAAAGTTTTCATTTCCTTTAAAATTATTTTCTACATAGTTTATTATTTTTTTTCTTAGATCTTTAATTGAATTTTTTTCTTCTATATAGAATTCTAAAAAGTCTTTATCACTCAAATCTCTACTTGCGCCGAATAGTTCAAGTTTTATTTTCATAGTTAAAAAATATTTTCTAGAAATTTAGGTAAGCCATCTGGATTAGTCCATAACCCGCTTTTACCACCTTCTTTGATTAACAATTTAACATTATCGATTTTAAGTTGTGGATTAACAATTTTACTTAAATCATAAATAGTAATTAATGCAGCATTAACACCCATAATTGCTTCCATCTCAACTCCTGTTTTTGCAACAGCCGACACAACACAAAAAACTTCAAGCGAATGATCAGATTCATTCATGGTTATTTTTGTTGCTATATGATCTATGGAAAGTGGATGACATAATGGAATTAATTCACTTGTTTTTTTTACTCCCAATACACCTGCAACTTCTGCTAGACTAACAGGGTCTCCTTTGGGCATTTTATTATCTTTAATAAGATTAAAAACCTCTTTTCCAACATAAATTTTTCCTGCTGCCAAAGCTCTTCTGAAAGTTTCTTTTTTTGAAGAAATATCAATCATGTTAAATGAATTTTTTTTGAAAATATCTTCAGCCCAATCTTTCAGCTGCGTATCTTTAACAATTTTTAAATTTTTCATATTTTAATAAATAGTATAAAAGAAGAAAGTAATTAACAAACATTAATTTTTATGGTTAAATTAATTTATGCTAATTGATCCTTTTAAAAGAAAAATTTCCTACATAAGAGTATCAGTTACAGACAGGTGTGACTTTAGATGCACTTATTGCATGCCTCAAAAAATGAAATTTCTTCCTCGTGACAATCTTCTTTCATTAGAAGAACTGGAAAGACTGTGCAATGTATTTATAGAGCTCGGTGTTAAAAAAATCAGAATTACAGGTGGAGAACCTTTGGTTAGAAAAAATATAATGCAATTATTCAAAAATATCGGCAAAAATTTAGGAAATGGATTGGAAGAACTTACTTTGACAACTAATGGATCGCAGCTTGAACAATATGCAGAAGAATTGTTTAATGCAGGAGTTAAAAAAATTAATATTTCTTTAGATACTCTAGATAAAAATAAATTTAAATCAATTACCATGTTTGACAATTTTGATAAAGTTATAAGAGGTATTTATGCTGCAAAAAAAATAGGCATGAAGGTAAAAATAAATACAGTTGCTTTAAAGGATATTAATGAAAATGAAATTTTGAATTTGGTAAAATGGTGCGGAGAAAATCAATTTACTTTAACATTCATAGAAGTAATGCCAATGGGAGAGATGGGCAAAAAAAGAATTGATCAATTTATGCCACTTTCAAAAGTTAGAAGTTTAATTGAGACAAATTATAAAATAGTTGATGATCCTCTTAGAACAGGTGGGCCAGCTTCATATGTACATTGTAATGAAACTAATCAAAAAATTGGTTTTATTACTCCACTTACTCAAAACTTCTGTGAAAGTTGTAACCGTATAAGAATTACATGTACTGGACAAATGTATATGTGTTTAGGTCAAGAAGATAAAGAGGATTTAATAAAACTGTTAAGAGATAGCAACAGCAATGATTATTTAAAAGAAATAATATATAAAGCTATTTTACGAAAACCAAAAGGTCATGATTTTGTAATTGATAGAAACAGCAAGGAACAATTTATTCCAAGACATATGAGTACTACAGGTGGATAAATTTTATTTTTTAAAATAGCTTATTATGAACCAATTTTTGACTGAAGCAGAAATAAACCAATATAATAAACTGGATGAGGTTGTTTCACTATATGATCTAAAAAAATTAACTATAATTTATAATAAAATTCTAGAAAATTACTTTAAATGATTAATTTTTTTAAAAAATATAATAAAAAATCTGTTTCAAAAAAAGCAATACTTAAAAAAAATTTTATTCCTTTTGATCTGGGTAAAATGCTTAGAATAGGAAATAATAAAGATGGCGGATATTTGGTAAGTAAGAATGGTATAAACAATTGTAAGTTTCTTTTATCTTTAGGTGTGGGTTTTAATTGGAGTTTCGAAAAAAAATTCATGCAACTTAAAAATTCAGAAGATAGATTGGTTATATGTTATGACAATAGTATATCCAAAGAAATTTTAAGAGAATATTCAGCCAAAAATTTTTTTAGAATTTTTTATAAACCAAGTTTTAAAGCAATACAAAGATCTTTAAAATATTTAGATTTCAAAAAATTATTTGATTCAAAAAAAGCCATTCATATAAAAAAAAATATTGATAGCGAAAAAAGTGATAGTACAGAAACACTCAACAATATATTTCAAAACTTAGAAAATAATAATTTGCTCAAAGTTGACATCGAAGGTAGTGAATATAAAATATTAGACCAAATTATAAATAATTTTAATAAAATGTCTGTGCTAATAATTGAATTTCATAATTTGAGCGACAAAAAAAATAAAGAAAAATTTGAATTTTTTTTTGAAAAAATCTCAGATTCTTTTTATTTATCGCATTTACATATGAACAATGCTAATGGCATTGCCCTTGATAATTTTCCAGACACAATAGAATTAACATTTGAAAAAAAATATATATTAAACAATATACCTAAAAGAAAGATAGAAAGTTTCCCTTTGAATAATTTGGATTTCCCAAATTCTAAAAACACTAACGACTATAATCTTGTATTTGAATAAACCAATGAAAAATTTATTAACAAAAAATGAAATAGAAAATTATAAAAATAATTAACTTCTGATCCTAAAGACCAGAAGTTAAATTTATAAGAATTACTGTCCGGGAGCTTTGTAAGCACCAGCAATTTTTGCAGCATTTCCAGCAATACTACTTAAATTAATAGCTTCACAGATAGTAATATTTGTAAGTGCTCCAGTAGCTTCCGTAGCTACTTTAATTCCTGCAGCTTGTTCGAAAGTTCCTTCAAACACAACTATAAAATCGTACGCTCCTCTTAATGCATCGTAAGAAACCATTTTAGCTCCTACAGCGTCACCAGCAGCTTGTGCAGCTTTTGATCTATCTGAATTTGGATCTTTGATAAAACCTTGGAATGCTTT
>Ga0187827_10001386_pt1 | contig 35743 bp, 30 predicted proteins | sample ETNtaG_39_FD_167969 | JGI IMG/M metagenome (GOLD analysis project Ga0187827, IMG submission 167969) | Marine microbial and viral communities from oxygen minimum zone, Eastern Pacific Ocean - ETNP2014_SV_150_PacBio MetaG (Illumina Assembly) | ecosystem: Environmental > Aquatic > Marine > Hypoxic...
CAGAACCAAAATGTTCCTTGAGGAGGTGAGACTATCCAAGTGATGACGCCTAGTGAAATCAACATCGCATAGGCGCCTAATTGCAAGGTCTGAACCATCCTATCTGCAGGCAAGAACTTGTGTTTTGGAACTACTGGGCCACCGAGAAGAGCCTCGATGAAACCAGGGATATGAACTTCTGGAACAGCATCATCAGGAACCTCAGTTCCCGATTTCATCTTGCCAGCAGCCTTCTTTCTACTGGGTGCTGCGGAACGTACGACCTTACCATCATAGAGATGTGAAGTGTCACTGCGAGATGGTCTCGGTGCTAGTGGTGGTGGTGCTGCTGCCATGTTTTCACCTCAGAATCCCCTTGCTCCAGCCAGAGCAGTTGATAGTAACATATCAGGTTCCCAATCCATGATGTTCACGCCCATCCCGCGCAATTCGCTAATCAGGATGTCGCGTTCAGTCTTCATCACTTCGAAGCCAGTTCTGTCGATACGACGCGCATCGAACTCAAACTCAAGACTTGATGGGGATAGAACTGTGACATCGAAGTCCCTTGCTCTGAAGTCTCGAAGAGCATTGATTATTGTTGGGTCTTGTTCCAGATTAGACATGACAATAATCGGACTTCCTTTGTTGATGTGTGGAAGAATACGATTGACAACTACCTGTAGGGGAGTGTTTCCTCTCGCCATCGCTCCAGCCAGTTTGGTCAAGATGACATACAACTGCTTCTTACCGGTGTCTCGATCCACTGATACCACTTCGTCTCCATAGACGATGAGGCCCACGGAATCTCTTCTTGAGAGGAAATATCTGGCAAGAGAGGCGGCAGCCCGTGTTGAATAAACAAGTGCATTTCGACTGACTGGTCCAGTCTCAGCAATCGCTCTACTGTCAACGATGAGAATGATGTCCGATACAGCATCTCTTTCTCTTTCATTGACCATCAATTTACCACTGCGAGCGTATGCATTCCAGTTGATTGATCTGAAAGAGTCTCCATCGAAGTACTCGCGCAGGCTGTAGAACTCACTGCCTGGTCCTGGTTGCCTTATGTTCACAGCTCCAGTGAAAATCTTTGGAACCCTGCTCTTGACGAAAGCATCCTTGAGGTCTTCCATTTTTGGAAATACCAAGAAATCATCGTATACATGTAGTTCCTTCTCCTTGTGGAACATTCCGAATGGATCCTGAACACGAACAGCCACAGGGCCTACGCTGTAGAATCCTCTGAGTGGACATTCAACGGTATATTCGATGAATGTTTCACGGCGAGGTCCCAATTCCATCAAGATGTAATTTGCGCCTTGCTTGATACGCATGACTTCAGGAACCCGATCTCGAACCTCAAGAATCTTCGGCAACGCACTGTGGTTCTGCATTCTCAGGGTGATTTCAACCTCGCCATCTTCAAAGACTCTGGCAGAAGATAATTTCCTCATAGCTGAAACATTTGAGAGAGCAACCCCTTCCTCTCCCATCCATTCATCCATTCTGCGACCACTGGCCGCTACATCAGCGTGCCCTGAAAACAGTGCAGCGTAAGTAAGGAAAACAAAAATCACAACTGCGACTGTGATCAACTGTGAATTGCGCAACGTCAACCCCATCAAGTACATGGAAACCGCTAGGCTTCCAAGCAGGGCGGATTTGCGCGACCACATCGTGCTTCACTTCCAGAACCTCACACTTTGAACTCAGACGGTTGGAACTGGAACTTCTCTGAGAATAGACTGAATCACTTCTCCGGGTTCCAGACCCTTAATCTGATGTTCTGGCTTGAGAATCAGCCTGTGAGCAAGTGCGAGTTCTGCGACGGACTTGATGTCGTCGGGAGTCACGAAGTCGCGTCCACGCATAGCTGCAGAAGCACGACCGACCTTGAGTAGCGCCTGAGAACCACGAGGTGAGGAACCAACGAGTACTCGTGGGTCTTCACGTGTTCGGGCAACACATTCGACCATGTACATACGAATGGCCGGGTCAACGTATACATCTTCACATGCTTGTTGCATGGCGATGACACGCTGTGGGTCGGTGATGACATCGACATCAACTGCATCCTTTCTTCGAGCGATACGTCGAGACAGAATCTCGTCTTCATCGGCACGGTCAGGATATCCGACACTCATCTTGAACATGAAACGGTCCAGTTGAGCTTCTGGTAGTGGATAGGTACCTTCCTGCTCCACCGGGTTCTGAGTCGCCATAACGATGAATGGTGCTGGCAACTTGTGGGTCACCGTTCCAATGGTCACTTGCTTCTCCTGCATCGCCTCAAGCAGAGCTGCTTGAGTCTTTGGCGGTGCACGGTTGATCTCGTCAGCAAGTAGTAGATTACAGAACAATGGACCCGGCTTGAAGGTGAACTCTCCTTTCTTGGCATCGTAGATGTTTGTACCAGTGATATCTGCAGGTAGCAGGTCAGGAGTGAATTGAACTCGCTTGAAATCACAACCCAATGCATCTGCGAAGGTGTTGGTCATCAGTGTCTTTGCCAATCCGGGATAATCTTCGAAGAGTAGGTTTCCGTTGGAAAGAATGTCGATTAGAACATTGTCGATGACGTGCGACTTTCCAATGATCACCTTCTGTACTTCCGCATTGATAGCTTGGGAGATGGCACCAACCGCTTGAAGACGCTCTCGGACTTCAGGGTTGCTTTGGTGTCTGGGTTGTGCTGCTGCTTGAGCCTGAACTGGAGCGGCGGGTGCTGCTGGCATCGGTGCTGCCGGTGCTGCTGGTGCTGGCATTGGCGCTGCTGGGGCTGCTGGCATAGGCGCCGCCGGGGCTGGCGGAGCTGGGGCTGTCGGTGGTACGGCTGGGGGTTGCATTATTTTCTCCTCCTCGGTTCTTCTTTTATTCATTTACCCCAGCGGCGTATCGCCTGCAATAGCTGGCGCAACTCTTCTGGGGCGAAAATACGGTTCTGGCTGTAGGCCAATTCTATTAGTCTGGGGTCGCGGATCATTGCTTGAATCTCAGGGGGTGACTTGTGTACCATCTCTTCCTTGGTGAAGTCGTAGAATATCCGCACCTTTTCCATGAGTGCCTGCCTGACCCGTAGTTGGTAAGTTCCAGGGTCCAATTTTTCAGGCCTTTCTCTGAATCTAGTGAGGTCGAATACATGTCGCCAATTTTCTTTCTCTGGAACTACCATTATCGCAATTGATAACAAAGCCAGTAGATTGAGAACAATCAACCACTTTAGCCAAGCATCTGAAGTGAGTAGGACAATCGCTCCCATCGCTTCGGTAAATGGTGAGGTCAGAGTGCTGGTGACGTGTCTTGATTCATCGAATACCAGATAGAATTTCTCAGGATGTAATTTGATGAGACTTGACAACTCGTCGTTCTCCTGTTCGCTCATATCATGGATGAGTTCTGCGAAGTAGGCGCCATTACCCTTCCAGTCACTGCTTGCCGATAATTCGGAATTCCAGCAGGTATGGTCTGCATAGACAAGTTCTGATTGGCATTGATCCTTGCCCGTGACGAGGGCGGTAGGAAGGTCCCAGAGATGGTCTGCAAATGCATCATCATTGGCGACGAAGACGATACTTCCTGTCACCTCCACCTCATCTAGCCTGTCTCCAGACCCTGGGTTGATGTCCATGGCCTTGATTCCAGGATAATCTATTCGAATTATCAATCCAGTTTGACCGGCTCCAAGTGCGATGTTGAGTTTGCTTGTCAAATCTGCAGTGCCGAGAACGTCCTGATAGGCGGAATCTGAAGCGGTCGCAAGAACCTTGACATCTCTGCGCACATCTTCGGCTTCATTCGCTCCAGGACCAAGAACTTGAATCGCAGTTGGACTACGCATCAGTACTGGCATTCGACAGTTGTCGGTCTTGTGTGAATTGAGGTTCTCTTCTGTACAACCTGTGTTAAGAGCCAACCCATCTACTTGTGAAACATCTTGGTTGATAGTGGCTACAGTCCAGACATTGGTCTGGTTCTGTGGTGCTTGGGTACCGGCCTCCCCTCCGCTGAAATGTTTGACCTCATAGAAGTGGTCCATATCCATTATCGTGTATTCGAAGAATTGTACTCCGAATTGGTTTGCAACTCTCTGGGCGTTGCTTGAATCAGCAGCGAGAATGACCTTCCCGCCTTTCTCGGTCACGAAATCATGGATCGCTTCTGCTTCAGCCATATCGAATGGCTTCTCTGGGGCGACGATGACTAGAGTGGTACGGTGAGGCTCTCTCCAATCATTGACGAGCATGGGAGTAGACATGGTGTTGGCAATCGTGTACTTGTCGAGAGATGCTCTCATCTCACTCAATTGTTGATACTGATAGTCTCCATCAGCCTCGGTCACATATGCACTGTAGACGGTTTGTTTGTCGCTGCTGGCGAGAAGGATGACAGATGTTGAAAGAAGAATCGAAACGACGACCCCGACTCCAAGCCAAGTCTCCAGACGTATTCCTTCTTTGGCCTCTGACATATTATTCTCAACCCGTTATTCTGACGATGTCTAGACAATGACGCTTCGCCGAGCAAAATACCACTCAAATAGGTTACCCATCACTGGTCATAGGTTGGCAAGGGTATCTATCAGGGGCAATTAGTATCAAAACGTCGAACCAAGGCTGCAATACTGATAATTGCAAGGCTTGAGGCCAAAGATAAGGAATAAAGAAAATTCGCCCGAACTTCCTCGTCGGATTCAATGTCATCGCCATCTCCTCCGCCGTTATTTTCGCCATTATTTCCACCGCCATTGCTCCCACCACCATTTCCTGAAGATGAAGACCTTACTTCTAGCTCGATGCTATCGGTCACACTTGCAAGTCCAGCAGAGGATGAACGGAATGTGACTATACATGATTTGGATGGATGACTTGAGGATGCTGAAACCGTGAATATTGCTTCAATGGTCGCTCCCGGTTCGACAGTTTCGAACAGGCTGGAATCATCTTCTGCATCAAGTTGCGGGCAGCCATCTATGGTCAGTTTCGTCTCGCTGTTCATCAAGCCATCATTTTTGTTCCCAAGATTTGTTATCTCAACCTTGACATCCATGGAATCACCTGCCATGACGGGTACCCCCTCGTTTACTACATCTGCAGTCATGACAGCGACTCTTGGCACTTGAGTATCCACATCGATGATCTGAGGAGTAGTGGGGAATAGAGAGTCTTCTTGAGCGATAACTCTCAATTCATGTGTGCTACCTTCACTGACATCATTCAAAGACCCAACTTCTATAGTAATTGAGAAGGTCTTATTCGACTGGCCTTGAACCACCACGCTCTCATCCAGATCAACTTCGACCCAGTCGAACTCGCCTTCGTGATCACTCTCAAACTCAAGATTGATTGTGACTTCGACCACCCTTGTGTTCTCGATGTAGAATTCCAAAGTAGCGGTTCCGCCTCTATCCCACCAATCATTCGAGTTCTTGTCACCTATTGAATTCAGAAGGACAGCATCCGAATGCTCCTCTACCCAGCCAATCTCCCATGATGGGGCTTCTTGAGCTGATGCTGGATTGCTCAGTGAAATCATTGGCAGCATGAGCATGATGGAAACCAATATCATTCTGTTGAACATATCTACACAGCTCCTTCAATAAGACTCGAAAACGCCCTTTTCACCAGTACCGGCAGCATCTTCCGGCGGTAGGAAGGAGGGAAGTAAGTATTGTTCACCGGTTTCACTACTCCGCGAATCATTTGTCCCAATTCTTTGACACTTTGTTCTCCATCCCATGCCTTCAGAACAGAACTGGCTTCTTCATTGTGCGAACGAGGAATGGATTCACATCCTGTGGTCGCTATTCTCAAGCCTTGCAACGAATCATTGGTACCATTCCATGCAACAGCAACTCCCGCCTCAGGGAAATCCCATGACTTCCTGAGTCTCAGTTTACGGTATGAGCCGGACCAATTCTTGGCATCTTCGGGCAAGGTGATGTGCGAAACCATTTCACCTGCAGCAAGGACATTTCTCTTGATACCGTCGAGTTCAAAGAAATCTTGAATTGGCATTGAACGAGAACCAGATGGGGAAACCAAGTGAATGGTTGCATCCAAGCACATCAGGACCGGAGCAAGGTCGGCTTGGTAGGTTGCAACGCACAATGTGTTCTGGTTGGGGATGACTCGGCAATCTGCCGAGGTATCGCAATCGCATTTGTGGCACCACTCGATGGACCTGCGCCATTCTTCGGTCTGATTGAACCAGGAGCATCGTGTATCGAGACAGATGTTTCCGCCAACGGTCCCAGAGCGCCTTATCATGACTGAAGCGATGGTTGAGGTGGCTTGACGAATCAGCGGATGGGTTGACTCATCATTGGCGAGGTCATGTAGTCTGACCATGCCGCCAATATGATTCTCACTCAATCTGTTCATCTCTTCCACTCCTGCCAATGATATCACGCTGGGTTTGGTGTTCAGATGCCACTTGTAATTTGGAAGCAGGTCAGTACCACCTGAGACCCAATCAAAATCCTCACCGATATCAAGCAAGGTTTCAGCGATGCTCATCGCTTCCGTGATGCTTTTTGGCGAATGTAGAACGAAAGGCGGCATCCGCATCAGTCATCACCCCTGTGTCGACGTTCGGCATGTTTCCATGCCCGTGCAGCACGCTTTCCATCTTCGATAAGATCCTCTTGTTCGGGAGTTATTGCTTCCCTCCAGCCTTCATCCTGTTCTATGAGCGGAAGTTCAGGGTCGAAGCCGAACAATACTCCGTTGACATATGCAGTTCTGTCTTTCAAGAGGTCACGCTGCAGGTCCCGTTCAGCGTGTTCCTCCGCTCTTTCGGATATCTTCTGCTGCAATGCAGATGGCTCGAAAGAAGGATTAGGTAATTCAAGTGGGTCATCTATTTCCAATTCTTTGCATTTCTTTTCAATCATCTTGTGCACTCTGTCTGGAGTCAAAGGCAATTCATCGGGTCGAATGCCGATGGCATCGTAAACCGCGTTACACACTGCCGGTAATATTGGTAACAGTGGCCCTTCTCCTGCTTCCTTGGCACCGAATGGCCCCTCTGGGTCATTGCTCTCAACGATGATAGGTACCACTTCTGGCATCTCATGCACGCTCATGATCTTGTAATCGAGGAGATCAGGATTCATCAGGTGTCCATTGCGTCCATACTTCATTTCTTCGGACAGCACTTGACCCATGCCCATGTGGCAGGAGCCGATTATTTGTCCTTCAACAGCGAGTGGATTCAAGGCCTTGCCGCAATCATGAGCAGCCCATGCCTTGACGACTTTGATGAATCCGGTCTCAGCGTCAACCTCCACTTCTGCGACATATGCAGAGAATGAATACGCGGGGGCCAATCCTGCTGCGGCACCTTTGTGGACACCCCCCATGGGTGGCGTTCTATAGGAGCCGCTAGCAATCAGTGAACCACTGTCAGCCTGAGCCTTGTGCACTGCTTCTAACCATGAAACACCAATGGCTGGGTCGTGTTTGTAGTAGATGCGTCGGTCTCCTAGAACCAGTTGGTCGGGATGATATCCAATCAGTTCCCAGGTGGCTTTCAGTATCTTGTCTCGTAAATCAATGGCTGCTCTTATTGCAGCATTGGCATTCATGAATGTTACACGGGAGGAATATGAACCTAGATCAACTGGTGCGGTATCACTTTCCTGTGAACGAATCCTGATCATATCCAGAGGCAGAGCAAGAACTTCACAGACGGCCTGTGCAATAGCAGTATCACTGCCCTGTCCTATTTCCGCAGCGCCGGTGTGAACAGTGACTCCACCATCCATATCGCATTGCAGATGAACGGTTGCATGTGGGAAGTTCTCAGGATCCCAATGGATTGGCAGTCCAGAACCTGAGATGAAGAAACCACATCCAACACCAATGCCGCGTCCGAATGGTAGGTTGCGGAATTTCTTATCCCATCCAGATTGTTCCCTTACTTTGGCCAGACATTCTCGCATTCCAGTGGATGTAATGCGGAATCCAGTGATTGTTCTTGAATGGGGTGGGAGAAGGTTGGCAAGTCTGAATGTCATTGGGTCGAGGCCTAGTTTTTCTGATACCTCATCTATTCCCACTTCAACAGCACATCGACTATTGACAGCGCCATGCCCACGCATTGCTCCACTGGCTGGTTTATTCGTCCACACCCTCGCTCCAGTGTAATGGAATCCACCGATTTCATAGGGAGATGTATGCAGGACACCATTGTAGTAAGTGGTGACGTGTCCGAATGATGCGAACGCCCCCCCATCGATCAGGGCATCAGTCTCAATACCAGCGATTCTTCCTTCATCATCAGCATGAACCCCCATCTGGATACGTGAGGGATGTCTACCTCGATTTATCCAATATACTTCTTCTCTATCGAAACATATCCTAACCGGACTTCCAGATTTGCGTGCGAGGATAGCAGCACACATCTCATGTGGGAATGGATCCGATTTGCCACCGAATCCTCCTCCAACGAAAGTTCGGTAGACGTTTATCTGGTGCATCGGTATATCCAGTACTGATGATAGGGCACGATGTAGATAATGCGGAACTTGTTGAGGAGTATACACTGTCAAGCGTCCCGTGGGGTCCCAATGCGCAACAACTGCATGCGGTTCAGTGAAACCGTGATGCAATCCTGCGAAGGTCCAGTCCGCTTCACTGGATGCAGCCGCCTCATCCATTGAAGAGAGGTTACCGAATTGCTGGAACACTCTCTTTTGGATGTTTGACTCACCGATGTGATACTTTCCACGGTCGTGAATAGGGTGCTCACTATCTTCAAGTCCATCTTCCATGTCATGTATTGAATCAAGGATATCGTATTCCACCTCAATCAGTGAAAGTGCTTCGATTGCGGTTGCTTCGTCGCATGCAGCAACACAAGCGACTAGGTCACCGACATGACGAACCTTGTTCTGAGCCAGTGCATGTTCATCCTTAGTTACAGGGAGGACTCCGAAACTATTGACAGAATCTTTGCCAGTAGCAACCGCCACCACTCCTTTGAGGGCTTCAGCAGCTCTGGTATCGATGGAACGGATTGTTGCGTAGTGATGCGGGGAACGTAGAATCTTCCCAATCAGTTCACCAGGTAGTCGAATATCATCGCCATAACGCGCCTGTCCAGTCATCTTCCAGTTAGAATCAACCAATGGAGTCCGTTTGCCGATACTGGTCCCAGTGATATGTTGGTCATGGACGTGTGGGCCGCGGGGTTGTTTCTTCTGTCCGCCTTGACTCATTGGAATATTATCGATATTCTGGAGTTTGCTTTGAGGGGATGAACCGCCGCTCCCTGGGACTCCGAAATCCTGTTGACCAGCAACGCGTTTGCCATCCTTACGCGTCTTGTCGAAAGATTGTCTGGGCGCCCCACTCATGATATCACCTCTCAACGAGCATCTCCAGGCGGTAGGCTCGGCTCATCAGGACCAACAGGATGAGGGTCAGAAGAAGGAGTGGTGAGATTGGATGGGGATTCGTCAGAACGTTTGATCTCCGCTGCCATCTCAACCGCTTCAACAATCTGCTGATATCCCGTGCAGCGGCAAAGGTTGCCTTCAATGGCATCTTTGATCTCATTTTTGTTTGGTTCTGGATTCTCCTCAAGCAGAGCCGAGCAGACCACTAGGAAACCAGGTGTGCAGAAACCGCATTGTGAACCTCCGGCTTCAGCGAAACAAGTCTGGATTGGATGCAGATGGTGTCCATCCGCCAACCCTTCAACAGTTGTTATTGAACGACCTCTGGCTTCTTCTGCAAGCATCAAGCAAGAAAGCCGTGGTTCACCATCGACAAGGACCGAGCAACAGCCACAGGTGCCCATGTCACATCCTCTTTTCACACCCAGTGTACCTACTTTGTCTCGTAGGACATCTAGCAGAATCGCATTTGATTCCACCAATATTTCGCTCTTCAGCCCATTCACTTCTGCCTGCCACTTGGAGACAGGTGGTTTGGGCAACATCTGTACATGTTCTCTATCTACCATGTCCGGTCGCCATAGGCGACCACAAGTACTCTGTTCTTCATCCTTGTCAGTGACAAGGATTGAAACAAACCTTCATTTCGGCAAGCCATGGATTTGAAGTTCAAGCCATTATTGGCAGTTCTTCTTTCAATCATGTTTGTTGCTCCAGGGTGCCTTGGAGATGAAAATGCCGGAGTTCCATTGGATGAGTTCTCATACACTGCTGATGATGGCAATGAATATTCCAATACCAATATGAAAGGAGCTGATTATCTCATTTATTTCTCTGCATCATGGTGCTCACGTTGCTACAAGTCTATGCACAACATCTCCGATGCAATCGGTGATACTGATCAACTAATAATGAGCATTGAGGAAGAAGATATGAATGGGCTTTCAACTTGGCATCAAACCGTCAATGAATCAAACTCCACTCAAGACCTCATATCGCCATTCATGGATGGTTCAAAGTTATCTGAGGTTCTTGGGGTCAGTGCGATACCAACGATATTTCTGATTGATGAAGATGGAAACATCATCGATATCCACGAAGGTGACTTGACTGATCATGATGAGATATTGAAGTTCTTGAATCAGGCTTGAAGCATCATCACTTGTGTGCGGTATGTTGATGACCACTTCCGTTAGGGAGAAGAACAGTGGAAGCCATGTTTCGATTGAAAGCGCTTGGTAGTATGGCTATGATCATGTTCTTGCTGTTGCCCGTATTTGCGGTACTTGGAACCATTCCTGCGGCCGTTGCTGAATCTGTGGAAGAGGGCTGGTGGGTTGATACCACTGTTGACCGCGACAAAGATGGAATTGGAGATATGGTTGAACTGCATCAGAATAATCCACTTTTCCTAGATCTCAACGGCACATTGCCAGTCATTGTTGATTTCGACCATACTCCTACGCAGCAAGATATCGAGATGTTGGAGAGAGAGGTCGACTTTCGAATGGGCTGGGACCTCTACTTGATCGATGCTCTCAGTGGCAGAGTACACACACAGGATATACTTGCTCTGAGAGACCTTCCTGGAGTTGTCATGATTGAGTTGGATGGTATTCTAGAGGTGCAGATGGCAGATGTTGTTCCAGCTCATGGAGTTGATCTGGCTTGGGATGAAACAGGCTATGATGGCTCTGGAGTTGCAGTAGCCATAATCGATACTGGAATTGACCACCTTCATGTTGGACTCGATGATCTTGATGATGACAATTCCACCAATGACCCGAAAGTCGTTGCATTCTATGACGCAATATCTGCTTCAGATGAAACAAATGGCACCACTGAGCCATATGATGATCATGGACATGGCAGTCATTGCGGGGGAATTACAGCAGGAACAGGCGCTCCTGATTTCGTCGATGTTGGAATCGCCCCCCAAGCCAGACTAGTTGGAGTCAAGGTCCTCGATGGAGGCGGCAGTGGTTCTTTCTCAGGTGTGATGGGAGGAATGCAGTGGACTGTAGATGTACGCTACCAATACAATATTCGAACAGCGAGCATGAGCCTTGGCGGCCCAGGTGCTATAGAATGGACCAGTAGTGAGGAGGACAGTGTCAACCGCATGGCCAATGAGATGGTCAGGGCAGGCATCGCTCTGTTCATCGCTGCAGGCAATAGCGCAGTATCTGCCCAGATTGGTACACCTGGAAGTGCAGAGGATGTAATCACAGTAGGGGCTCTTGACAAAGATACCAAGATTGCCATCTACTCCAGTCAAGGTCCGACCGAGGAAGGACGTATCAAACCGAATATTGCTTTCGTCGGTTCCAGTGTGAATTCTGTGGCTGCTAATTCTGGCTCTGGATACACCTCGATGAGTGGAACCAGCATGGCTACTCCTGGGGCAGCGGGCCTTGGGGCACTGATGTCTCAGGCCAATCCTGACCTTTCTCCTTTTGATATTCGAAACATCATGCAGGAAACCGCAACCTATCGTCAATGCCATTACATGGGGGCGAACGAGCCTTGTGCCGAGGATCTGATACCAAAGAATAGACAGAACAATGTCTATGGGCACGGTCATGTCAATGCTCAACCAGCGTTGATAGAAGCAGCCGAGATGTCTTATTCTTTCAATAACAACCTCTCTGTCAATGTGACCACGGCTGCTATGATGGACAATCATATCCATTTGAATCCTGGTGAGCATATCGACATTGAATTGAACACGCCTGTCGATACCATTCAATGGCGGTCCAATCATTTACGAGATAATTGGGCGAATCTGCATTCTTATGACCATCAAACCGGAGCTGAGTTGACACATACTGACATCACTCATCAGTTGGAGCACTTACCGGGGATTGAACTGCAAGGAAATCACTCAATTTCGATAAGGGCAATCAGTGGGACAACATCGTCGCCATTGGTGACTGTAGATATCATGCTGATGGGAGAAATGTTGGATGATTCAGAAGGGCCAGCGTCATCTTCCGGAATCGGTACTGTCGCTTGGTTGGGTATCAGTTCATTTCTTGGAGTGATTTTGTTCACCATTGGAATGGTGATTGGCCGAAATCAAATCGAAGAAGCAGAATTGGTCGAATAATCATTTCATCCGGCCCATTGTTTAAGTTCCTAGAGAGTTGAAACAGTTCGATAGCATGCCTGCGCCAAGCCGCCCCCCAAGTCGCCCCAAACCTCGGAAACGCATTTCAGCAGCCAGTGGAAATCTTGCCATTCCATCTGGGGTTCTCAATCCTTCAATAGCCGCACCTTCAGCAGATGAGATTGTCCAGTTACCACTGACCGGCCCTATTCCTCTGGTCGAGAGATTAGCACAATTCTGGCTTTTCGGAGTTGCTATGATGGGACTATGGGGCGGTTTATTCTACATCGCTTTCACCCAAGGTGAGACGAATGAACGATTCTTGATGCTTGGAATTGGAGGACTTGCAACGGCTTCTGCATTCATTTGGGTGGTTGAGCGCCAACGACGCAGTCACGGTAAATTGGCTACGATGCACGATTATCTCTTGGGAATGGGATTGTTCTTTGGTGCTGCTGGCTTGTTTTGGTTCCTTAGATGGGGAATGGCTTTCGCTGCTGATCCCGATCGCCTAGGCTTCTCTTGGCTGGTGGATGATGCAAGGCCATTTGCCGATGAGGAATGGGTCCCAGGATCTATGGGCATTGTTGTTCACGCTGCTGCGGCAGTCCTCCTTGGAATAGCAAGTTGGTGGTATCTCAAGATCAAGGAGACTGGAACCGGAATCTTGTCATGGTTCGTCGCTGCCATCACTCCATTCGGATTGTTGATTGTTGGACTTGGAACATGGATAGATTGGTCTAACGGTGGGGTGAGTTATGAACTGGGAATTTCATTGGTTGTTCTGAGCATTCTAGGGATGTGGATTGGGATTCAGAGCAATCGAACACTTGTATTCTCAGTAGTGGCTGTGCTTGCTTCCTTCATGCCAATCATCTATGAGTTGGTAAATGATGGAACTGGAAGTGCATTGTCGCTGATGGTTTTCATCATCTTCGCTCAAGGTCTTCTTGCGATATCGCCACAGTTGAAGGATGCTCAGGCGATAATCGAGAGAGCATCTCTTGGGCTTGTCGCTGCTGCACTCATCGCCATGGCGTGGATGACTGGTGGGGATCTGACAATGCATCTAGGCCCGCTGAAGTTGGGGCCTGAAGATTGGCTTTCTGGGGCTGCTGTGTTGTGGCTGAGTCTGCTGTTCGGGTATTTTGGTGCCGTCCATATGAAGCGGGTTCCATGGATGCCGATAGGGCTCGCTTTTGCATTGTTCCTCATTCCTCACCCCAGCAATCAGGCTGCATGGGCATTGACTCTCATCATGCTTCCATACTTGTTATGGAAGCCCGACAGCAGGAAATGGGTCAGGCAGGCGACTTTCTGCAGTGCAGCATTCGCATTCCTGGTCGTCGATTGGATGAGTCACGCTCAGCATAACTCAGGGATGGAGTTCTGGGGAACCATCGAGACCAATTTGATTCATGTCATACCATTGGCACTATTGGCGATTGGTGAATGGGCCCGTCGTATCGAGAGAATCTCCGGAAATGCATTCCGTGTGGCAATGGTTCTGGTCGTGCTTTCACCGTCGATGCTAATCGAAGCGAACAACACTGTTCCATGGGCTTTCTCAGCCTATCTGTTGGTGGTTGCTGCTGAAGCGACAAGCAAACCAGCTGAAGGACTACAGCAGAGGAAGGATGCGTCTATGACGATATTGACAAGTCTTGGTCTGACAACAATGCTTGCTGCTTTCGGGCGCCTGGAGTTGAACTGGTCATTCATGCCGGAATTGGAGGGTTTCAATCTAGTCCTCGTCATCATCGCAGCAGTCTATTACGCGCTCGGCAAGAACAGCAAGGTGGAGGAACTTGACATCGGGCACTTCAATTCGTGGGCGGTCAAGAGTGGCGCTCAAACACCGGTCTTCAATCCTGAATCTGGAATACTGACGGTTCCGGCAGTTGAAGAAGAAGATCCAGAGAACCCTGAATGGTTGGGTAAAGGCTGGGGTTCATTCGCAAGAGTATCATTGATTGGCCCTTTGATTCTCTTCGGAATAGCCCTGGCTTCGGTGAATGGCAGCGCATTGTTGGAGGAGTGGTGGATAATCCTCTTGGCAGTGCCAGTTGCATTGATGATATGGGAATTGAACAAGGAGGAAGAAGGTCCGGCTGAATCACGTGCTATCGCTGCATGGGCATTGTTTCTGATGGCGTTGCCTTTGTCCATGCAATTGAGCAATGAGTTGTTCAATGTGGATCGAGCCGATAGGATTCTAGATAAGTCGCGTCTTCTTTTCGATTTGATTCTGATATCTGGTCCTGTTGCTGTACATCTCACACTTCAGAAGCGAGGGTTACAGGATTCAGAGAAGTCACGAAATGCTGACATTGCAAGTCTGATAGGATTGTTGGCCCTTGCTATCCTCGATACCACTGGTGGATTGGTCTACTTCACCATGTTTGCAATCGTTGCTCATAGAACATGGCAACATCGTATGTCATTGTTGGCAGTTCTGGCACCATTGACCCTTCCATTGATGGGTACTCGCCCTGCAATCGCAGGTGGAATACTCAAGGAAATGATTGCTGAAGGAGCCATATTCGATATCCTGTTGACAGAAGGCGAAATGTTGGACTTCAATGTCAGTAGAATAGTTGGTTGGTTCGGTGCCGCTTTCTCACTGTTGATGCTATCACGTATCATTCAGGACCGAAGAAATCCACCAGAGCATGATGATGAACGTCTACCATTCATCTGGTCATCATTCGTATTGATCGTCTCATTACAGGCATTGATGGTGCACAGTTCCTATCTGCTATTGATTCTGACTACTCTCATCATCATTCTTGGTTGGTTGGCTGGAAGGACAGAGGTCTTCGTATTCGCACCATGGGCATATGTGATAGCTTTCCCACCTGCTCTGGCTGATACGTTCCCTGAATTGAATGGTTCTGAAATATTCAGTTACTCCCTTCTTCTCTCTGGATTGATGACAATGCTCTTTTCGATGCTGGCGAGGAATAAATCATTATTCATGTATGTTGAAACTGTTGCATTCACAGAAGAAATGGAAGGCTCTCGGAATTTGATGAAACATAAGACCTCGGCTGACAGAGAATATGTGCAGAGATACCTGTACTGGAGCGGCCTTGCTTTGTTCTTCCTCTCTTTCGATGTCCTCTATGGAATTTCAAGTGTTCTTGCGGCAATATGGGTGACATATGATTCATACAAGACTGGGAGCAAGAAGATATTCCTCATCACTCCATTGTTCCATGCTCTGGCGCTGGCCAATGTTGAGAGAATAGCCACTTGGGATCTGGGGATTCACCACATTGGAGGGTGGGTGCTGGTCATCGATGGAATCATCTTTTCCTTGCTTTCATGGAAACAATGGTATCCACAATGGGAATGGTCTGAAGATGGTGTAGAATATTGGCGATGGAATGACCAGATGGGAATGCTTGGAGTTGTATTTTTCAGTATTGGAGTCTGGTGGTCCACCTTCGACTTTAGTGCTCTGATGGTGGCATTGATCATCATCGTATATGGTGGCTCGATGGTTGCTATCGACCCTGAATCTGCGTGGCGTAGAGCAATGGGTATTGCTTCATCGACTGTTGGTGGATTCATTGCTCTGGTAGATCCCGATACGACAATGGGAGGAATCGTCATGATTCTTGCTGGACTTGCTGCCTTCATCCAGGCTGCGATGTACTTCCAGCGCTGGGGAGTTGGCATGGGTGAAATCACGTCTGAAGGTGGACCCGAAATATTGGCAGCCCCAGTCGTGGATGAAGAAGAGCCAATCGAAGAAGAGCCAATCGAGTCAGAAGCAATTGTGGAATCTGAAGAGTCCGCAGTCGAAGAGGAACTCACAGATGATGAAATGGACGATATGTTGGATGAATTCGAGGAAGAGCTTGAGGAGGAATCAATTCCTGAACCAACCTTGACTCCAGATGAGGATGATACTCCTGCTGGGGAAGAGGTTCTCGATATGAGTGAAATGAGCAATGAGTGTACTGCTCAGGTCATCGACCTGATGAATGGATTAGTGGATGTTAAGGGAGTCGGTAAGGTCAAACTCAACGATAGCATGGCCACAAAGATTCGTTCTGCATTGTTGAATACTGATTTCTCAGGATATATCCCTAAGGTGGATTTCGACCAGAATGGTAGAGCAGTTCTCTCTTTCGCTCCTGATTCGAGTTTATCATGATGGTATCTCGTCGCCCCAATGCTCCATTTCATTGAGTGTACGAGCCACGGCTACTACATCGCCATCGTCCCACCAGTCTACTGCGACGAAGGTTGGGCGCTTGCCATGCATCCCCCAGCATTCAAGCCCGCGGTTGAGAAGGAAATCATAGTCGTTCACTTGTCCAGCACGTTGTGGGTCTGAGAGTCCTGCTGAATTCTTCAGCCAGTTGTTGAGATGCCAGACTGGCTGTGTTCCATCACCCCGATGGACTTCACAATTCATGTCTTCAGGTTCGTTTTCAGCAAAGTTGGTGGTCCAACTGAATACAAGGAAATCATGTAACCAAGGATATGCATCATTTTGCTCCTCCTCCCAGAAAACCACCAATCGTGTGTCAGCTTCTATCAATTCACCAAGGGTAGGCCATTGCTTTGCAAGTTCATGTTGGTATATCCAATCGGAAAGATCGGATTGGATGAGAATATATTCGATGTGCTCAGCCGAAACTGTGGATTCAAAGAGTAGAGTCACCACATCTCTCTCTTCATTGGCCATCAGACTTCGAAGGTGGCTCAGCCAGGCGATGGCATTCACCTCGCCATAATGGCAGGGGCTACTTCCACGATCAGGGTCTCCGTGACAGAATCGAACATCGTTTGCCTCGCTTGAAATCGAGGTTCTATAGTGAGCATCGAGCATGAAAGCGCGCATTCCCGCATCCCATTGTTCCTGTAATCCGGTTTCATGATTGCTTGCAGGGTAGTAGATTCCATCGGCATGTGTGGAGAAACTGTTGTGGGTCTCTGGGAAGGTGGTATCGCTGTATGTTCGGTCACACAACTCGATCATACCATTGCAAGGAACAGTTTGGACATCATCATCAACTATCTTGTCATCCTTGTTCGTGGTTGCTTGCAGGCATCCAGAACTGAGAAATATCAGACACAGCAATACTGTGCCCAACTTAGCAAACATGAGTCTACATCCTACTCTTCTTCATCGGAAACGACGATTACTCTAGCATCCCAGGCTTCTTCCAGTTGTTTGGCTCTCTCCTCAGTCAATCCAAGTCCCATATAGGCGAAATCGAGTAGTTTCCGCTCATTCTCGGTCACTCCTCCATCATCTACTAATTCGTCGTATTGTTCAAGATACGCCTGCTCATCCTCTGGCAGGCTTGACAACAGTATGCGCAGTCCCATGAGACGCAGGAGGGGGGGTCCCACAAATGATGATGTCGGCGACCCGATGGAATCAAGGAGGCGAATGTCTCGCCGATGTCCATGAAGTACGGCCCGCTGGTGTGGATTGACCTTGAGATGACAGGCCTGGATATCGAGACCTGTTCTATCATTGAGATGGCTACTGTGGTCACAGATGGTGACTTGAACATCATCGCTGAAGGTCCAAATCTAGCAATTCAATGCAGTGAAGATAAATTGGCCGCCATGGATGATTGGAACACTAGACATCACAATGACAGTGGTCTAATTGAGCGGGTCAGGTCATCAGAGTATTCGCTGGCTGATGCGGAGCAGGCAACTCTTGAGTTCTTGCGACAGCATTGCCCGAAGGGAAAATCTCCTCTTTGTGGCAACTCGGTTTGGAACGACCGATTGTTTCTGAGTAAGGAGATGCCTGAACTTGAAGAATATCTACACTATAGAATACTGGATGTCACAAGCATCAAGATTGTCGCCGATCATTGGTTTCCTGAATTGGATGGCTACAAGAAGAAGAATTCACATTTGGCCAGAGATGACATTCTTGAGAGCATCGAGGAGCTCAGATATTTCCGCCAACATCTCTTCAGTCAGTCCGCCAATTCCCAGCAGTAGGATCGGCACCTTTCTTCCGAGATAGTACCGCAGCGACTACCGCCAGCGCAATCTCTGCTGGCGATTCAGCCCCTAAATCAAGACCTATCGGGCAGTCAACTGAATCCAGTGTAGATTGAGAAATTCCTGCTTCAAGTGCCTTAGAAGAGAAGGCTTGCCATTTTGTCTTTGAACCGATGACACCAATCCTAGTGGATGATTCAACCATGGTCAATAGTCCAATGAACCGTTCTTCATCCTCTTTCCAGTCATGCCCGAGCAAAAGGATGTCAGAGAATCGCTTCAATGAATCCAAATTCTCGGAAATAAGGAAATCTGAGACTTTTCCGCAGTGCCTTTCTCGTGCTTCAGGAAATACTTCCTCGGATGAATATTCACTCCGCGTGTCTTGAACTGAATAGTCCCAACCAAGTCCGTTGCACATGTGAGCAATGGCCTGTGCCACGTGTCCCCCGCCCATCAGCAGAATGTGTGGCATTGGTATCACGACCTCCATGACAAGGCAGACTCTTCCCCCACATAAAGAGTCGAGAGGCACCACTTCGTGACCTGTTGCAACTTTGTTTAGGCCAAATGTCGCAACCTCTCCACTCACTTTGCCAATTGCATGAAGTTCTCTCAACCGCTTGGTGACTTGGAATTCTAGGCCGGCTCCCCCGACAGTACCTTCAGCCATTGTTCCGGCTACTGCTAGACGGGCCCCTACCTTGGCGGGTACCGAACCAGAGGTATCGATGATTGTAGCCATGGCAACAATCTCACCTTCAGCTAGTCGGGCTGTACACCACTCAAGAACTCGCTGGGTCATGAGGTTGACTAGGGCGACTCCCTCATGTGCTTTGCGACGAATACCATCTCTCGAGTATTGCGAGATCCTCGAGTGTATCGACATTCAAACTGAAGTCGGCATTCTTGACCTCGACATCTATGAAAGAACACAAGTCTCTGAGGGGTTCGTCGGGTCTAGCCGCAAGGACAGATTCTATAGCGCCTGAATCAAGTAGTATGGGGTGCCCTCCTCTGCCATCTTGCACTGGTCGAGCACATTCACCGAACTGCAACAGTGTTTGAACCACTCCTGAGGTGAAACCTGGTCTATCAATTGGAACAACGAGTACGGAAGATGGCACTTCCAGAGCAAGAATTCCAATCTGCAGTGTACCTGTCCTACCCTTTTCAGGGTGAGGGTTTGCGATGACTCTGGTTTCTGGAGAAGCGAGCATGACATCGACCAGCAATTCATTACGAGTGACAATAATCATGTCTGAACAAAGTGGTCGTAACTGTTCTGTCACAAGAGAGATCAAAGTTGAATCAGCAACAGGTATCAGGGATTTAGGCTGGCCGAGACGTTGGCTTGCTCCAGCTGCGAGGATAATCGCAGCCACCATTCATCATCACCGCAACATCTCTCTACCGATGATCATCCTTTGAATCTGTGAGGAGCCTTCGTAGATCTGCATCACCTTGGCTGCTCTCATCAAGCGTGCAACAGGGTATTCCTCTGAGTACCCGTAGCCACCGAAGACCTGTACTGCATCTGTTGATACCTGCATGGCGATATCTGCTGAGAAGCGTTTGGCATGGGCTGCGGCTTCGGTGTTCTTCTCACCAGCATCTGCTAGTGAAGCAGCCTTCCAGGTCAGCAATCGGGATGCCTCGATATTGGTCTTCATGTCCACGAGCATGAATTGAATGGCTTGGTGTTGGTGTAGTTTGTCGCCAAATGTCTCTCGCTCATCAGCGTATTGAAGGGCATGTTCGAAGGCTGCTCTAGCCAATCCAGTGGCATGTGCAGCGATGTTTGGCCGACTCATGTCAAAGGCCTTCATCGCATTCATCCAACCATAGTTCTCGGTCTCACCAAGCAAATTCTCTGAAGGGATTCTAACCCCATCAAAGATGACTGAACGGGTATCAGAACAGCGCTGCCCCATGTTGCTCTCCTTCTTGCCGAGCGTCAAACCTTCTCTATCGGACTCGACAATGAATCCGGACATTCCACGATACCCGGCTTCGGGGTCGGTCTTGGCGAGTACGAAGAAGAAATCAGCATGCCCTGCTCCGGTTATCCACATCTTTTCGCCATTGAGTACGTATTCCTCTCCATCCTTGACTGCGGTGGTTTTGATAGAAGCAACATCAGAACCAGCCCCAGGCTCGGTGACAGCGTATGATGCCAAGGCGCCATCTACGACTTTGCGCAGCCATTTCTCCTTCTGTTCCTCTGTTCCTCCGGTGATAATCGGAGCAATAGCCAGACTGGTGGCATAGGCAGCGGTAGCGAATCCAGGGTCTCCCCATGCCAGTTCTTCATTGACGATCACTTCCTCGATGGAGCCTAGACCTGCACCACCATATTTCTCTGGAATATGCAGATTCAACAGTCCCAATTCATGTGCAGAGTTGATTGCCTCAAGAGGATAGACGGATTCCATGTCCCAATGCTCAGCATTGGGGCGCACCTCGTCGATACCGAACTGATGAGCCAACTGGAGCAGCATCTCCTGCATTTCATCAAGAGACAGGTCGACCATGAATGGCCCAGCGGTAGGATGACCATAAGAACTGCTTACCAAATCATTCATCTTCATTCGACTTGTAGAATATCCATGGTCAGGGATTATTCGCAGGTATTGGCCAATATCGAAATGGCAATTGAGGGCGAGGATGATTGGATTGCCATTCTTGCAACTGTCGTCTGTGAACTTCACAATTCATTCGAGGATTTCCATTGGACTGGATTCTATCGAGTGACCGGCCCTGGGCTGCTCAAGGTCGGGCCATATCAAGGAGGACATGGATGTCTTGAGATAACATTCGATAGAGGAATCTGTGGAACGTGTGCCACTACCCAGGAGACTCAACTTGTTGAAAATGTGCACCAGCGTGAAGATCATATCGCCTGTTCGAGCAGTACCATGTCTGAGATTGTGGTGCCAGTGCTCGCTGAAGATGGGAAAACACTGGCTGTTCTAGATATAGACAGTGATATTGAAGCAGCCTTCGATGAAAATGACAAGGTGAATCTAGAAGCTCTTTGTGCAATTATTGCAACGCACTTCAGATGACTAGATATCCTCTGCGTTGCATCTCAAGCAACACCAAGAAGAGTAGATAGAGCCCTGCTAGAACTCCTCCTTCCCAACGATTGAATTTGAAACCAGTCCACATGAAGAGCAAGCATGCCAATACTCCGATGATGGTCGCAGGAATGACCACCTTCATGATTAGAGGAAAGGAACTTGCAGAGATGGTCAATGGTGAAATCATTGCTGCAATACCAATTGACAGCATGGGGTCGGTGATGTTTGAACCGATGAGCGTGCCAATGGCAACTCCTTGAGAGCGTTTTGAAGCCATCAGTGCCACAGTGAGTTCAGGAAGAGACGTGCCGAGCCCCGACATCGTCATTCCAACGATTGCTGGATCAACCTTCATTGCAATAGCGATCTCACTTGCGATTTTCACCAATTGAGTCGCTGCATAGATGGCGAACATCAGACCGATGATGACCATCACGGTATATGCTCCTGAGGTCCAACCTCTACCTTGGGTCTTGACATCAGGAACAATCTCCAACTCATCACTACGAATCTTGTCTTGATTTTTCAGTAGCCACCAGATATATCCTATGTACAGTGACACAAGAAGTGCACCTTCCCAACGGGTCAGGTTTTTGTTCCACATCAGTAGTAGTGAGAGGAGAACCACTGCACCCAGCATCAGCATTCCATCTCTTCGGAGCCAATCAGGTCGAATCTCCAATGGCCTGACCATGACCACAATTCCTAGAATGAGGGTTATCTGCACCAATACTGAACCGAAGATATTGCCAATGGCCAAATCTATCATTGCTGGATCATCAGCCCCTCCATATGCTGCAGTGGAGGTAACCAGTATTTCTGGGAGGGAAGTTCCGATTGAAACGATGGTTAGTCCGATGACCACTTCAGCGATTCCAGCGCGACGTGCCAAACCTTTGGCTCCCTCGATGAAGAAATCAGCGGAGGTAATCAATAGAGCGATGGCTGCTGCCAATAACAACAGGCTGATCCATGCAGCAGTTCCTCCGCCACTATTACTGAAAGTAGCGAGAACAACGAGAGTAACGAATAACCCACCAGTCAGCAGCATCCCATTCCAATGGAGAAGCTCCATGATACCTGCTTCTTTACCTTCGGCAGATACCTTTTCAGCAATGGTCTCCGACATCTAGCCAGAGTCACAACATGTCGAGCACATATGACTTGCCACTGTGAACGTTCGATTCTATTGGCACATCTTCAAGAGAGCGGCAACAACATTCTCCACATCGGGAACCGTATGGTCTTCAAGCGGCGGAGAAAATGGAACCGGAGTATCCAGAGCGCCGATGACCACAGGTCTAGTTTCCAGAGCCCAGAACGAATCCTCCAGTATTCTGCTCTGTATTGTATGGCCAAGCCCGCCACTCCACTGGCTCTCTTGAAGAACTAACAGCCTACCAGTACGAGATACTGAATCAATGCAGGTCTGATGGTCGAAGGGAATTATGGTGCGTAGGTCGATAATCTCAACCTCGATACCTTCCTTGGCAACTTGTTCAGCAGCCTTGAGGGCGATGTGAAGCATCGCTCCCCAGCACACAAGGGTCAGGTCGCTTCCACCGCGCACAACTTTGGCTTTACCGAGAGAATGTCGCTCACCTTTGGCGATAGATTCTGTGACAGATTTAGTGTCAACCTTCTGATTGATGTTGTCTCCCCATCCTGTTAGTCCTCCTCGCAGTCCATACAGTCCAATGTGTTCAAGGAATAGTACGGGGTCATCGAGTTCTGCAACCTCATTGAGCAAATCATATGCATCTTGAGGAGTCGCTGGAGCGACAACCACCAGACCGGGGTCGTTAGCGAACCATGATTCGATGATATTAGCATGGAAAGGACCGCTTCTCGTACGTGCACCGAGGGGGATTCGAACTGTCAGAGGAACTTCAGCCCCCCACCGCCAGCGCAACATCGATGCGTTGTTGACAATAGCGTTGAAGGCGAGAGCAGCGAATCCTCCGAACTGAATTTCAGCCATCGGCCGCATACCGTGTAGAGCAAGACCAGTGGCTGCATGAATGATGACAGCCTCAGACAGCGGCATATCGAGGAGTTTTTCGGAATGTCCAGCATTCTTCAGTGCTAGATTCATTCCAAAGGCTCCAGCCACTTCCATGTCCTCACCCATGAAGACCACGTCTTCTCCATGCCTTTCTGCAATTGCTACCATCGCTTGCTGAATTGCTCTTGAGTAGGTCCAAGAACCACTTCCTGAGTCGAATTCAAGCGCAATTTCTCCATCATTAAGAACTGGCTCTGCGGTTTCAGTCTCACCATCTCTTGCAAGACGTTCTTCTTGAGTATCGGCATCGTGAATGCTGGTGACTCCAAGAGTGACAGTTTCTGGGACTGGCCAAGCCATCGTTTCAACTTCTACACGCGCCTGATCAGTATTGTCTTGTTCTTCATCTTCTATCGAAACAAGGACTTCCTCTGCAACGCCCAAATCGAGGAGTAGTTTCCTATGCGTGGTGACGGGGTCCTTGGCTGCCCAGTATTCGAGTAATTCTCGATTGACATATCCGGGGGGGTTTCCACTTTCAGCACCGAGATAGAGGTCGTCGTGATGATGAGCGTGACCACAGCCTCTCATCGTCTCGACATGAATCAATGTTGCCCCACATCCATCCATGCTGAATTCTCTAGCCACCGCAACAGAAGCGTGCCATGCAGCGGCATCAGAACCATCGATGCTCCATGATGGAATGCCCATGGCCACTGCTTTGTCTGCCCACAATTCGACTCCTGATTGATTGGTGGAGATGGTGTCCAATGCGATTTGATTGTTTTGAAGAATGAAGGCCATTGGAAGCGCTCTGGTACCAGCCAGATTCACTGCCTCCCACCATTCACCACTGCTGCTTGCACCTTCTCCAATACATGCCACATGGAAACGTTTTCGAGAGGATAATTTTGCTGCCAGTGCCAAACCAGTCATGGTTGCTGAGGCGATTGGAAGAGGAGCGGTCGGAGGAAGAACTCCTCTATGCCAGCAACCGATGTGGAGGTCGCGACCACCGGCTTCAAGTCCACTCCAACCGCCATTCTGATTCGATGCAGCTTTGCCCATCTGTGCCGCCATGACGTCCTTTGGAGTATCTCCCATGGCTAGGCTTAGTCCAACATCTCGAATCATTGGCGCGACAAGATCCCCATAGTAGCCTTCTTCGGGACTTGAACCTGGGCTGGATTCAAGATCCCGTTTCAGCGCAGTTGCAACCGCAACCACTCCTTCTTGCCAAGTGGAACGGAAACCCTTGCCTCCGAATCTGCCTCCATCTGGAGTTTCCATTCCTTTCATGAAAATGTCCTTGAGATGTTCATCGAGTGCGCGCGTGCGTAGCATCAATCGCTGCCATTCAAGCCTGTTCTCAATGCTCACAGACATGTAATGGGCCATTCTACGTAAACATAGAGCCATATCGATGAGGAATCTTTGAGAACGTCGTTCTAGATGAGTCTCAAAGTCCCGTCTCGGTATTACTTCACGATGCGACTCGGAGTTCAGGGAAGTCTGATGCATCCGTATCGACAATCCCCTTCCCACAGCGTCAAGCAAGTCATTGCTGAATGAATGCCATTGTCTACCATCGAATTGGTTGTTGGATGCTTGTGCCTGCAATTGGTCCCATGCAGTAGCAACTTGAGAGAGGTGCCCATCATGCCTTTCAGCGACGAACCTCAATACCTCGATTCTCGCTTCATCAGCAGGGATGGGATTGGTGAATTTGAGTGGCTTTTCTGCTCGCCAACCAGCGCCGTTGATGTTCGGAAAACCGGCCTCTCCCATGTTCATCTCCGAAGGGCCGTGGGGAAGTCTACTTTCAAGACTGCCTTTTTATTCACTTTCCTCAACTTTCATGGCTCGACGCGCCATCTCTTCATTGTAGCATGAGCGGAGTTCACTCCTGTTTCTGAGGGTCATCAACAATCCCAACAGTCCTGGAATTGCAAGCAGACCCAGAGAAAGCGACCATTCTCCGGTTGCATCATGCAATGCGCCGATGAATATTGGGCCGATGAGGGTGCCTGCTGCCCAAGCCGTTCCAAATGCCCCGAATGCCAGTCCAGCACTGCCTCTACCATATGCTCGGGAGGTTGCCGCATCGATCATTGGCAACATGGGTATCTGCGCTGCAGCAACAGAGAATTGGAAGACGCTGAGCATGACCACAATCAGCAATATCCCTACTTTATCGTCCATTTGATTGGAGATGATACCAGCAGCAACCAATCCAATCATCACTCCAGTCCAACCCACTATCATCCAGCGTGTGGGCTCGCTACGGTCTACCAATCGCCCCCACCACCAGCCTCCAAATCCTTGAATCATCACCAATACCAGAAGAACTAGGCTGATTTTCCCAGGCCCCATGTCCATAGGTGGCTCGGACAACAACAGTGGGACTCCTGCTTCAAGTGCACCAGTTGCCAAGGCTGAGAACATGATTAACAGCCCGATGCGCAACAGTATCGGATGAGCAATGAATTCGCGAATCGGAATCTGTTCGATACCCGCACTTGATTCACCATGTCCGATGTCTTTGGATGCATAGAGTACCATCGGGAGAGCAATGAATGTAATACCTGCAAGTATGAGGAATGCGCTCGATGCATCGATCTCGAAAGCCCACCCACCAATCACAGGACCAAGGAGAGCACCAACTGTAGCCATCCCAATAAGAGAACCAGCCATTTCGCCGAAATTGTTCGGCCACAATTGACTGGCTGCTGCCAGTCCAGCAGTCAAGATGGCAGCACCTGAAACACCATGCATGAATCTTGCAGCGACCAGTACCCAGAAGCCGGATTCAGGAATAGTGGATTCAAGCAATTCTTCAGTTGCAACAAGATATAGCATTGAGGAAAAGATGAGCATGATGATGGAAACCGAGATTACTCTCCCTGCGCCGAATTTATCTGTCAAACGACCGGATAGAGGGCCGAAGAGAAGTAGTGGCAATGCCCATATTGAAACCAGTGCAGTTGCTTCAATACTTGAAAGTGAGAATTGAGATTTCCATTCAGGAAGTATCGGTACGATGTATGCATAGCCAAGGAAATCTACCATAAAAGCCGCTAAGAGAGCAGAGAAAGCAAGCCTATTCCCCTCATGGTTGGACTTCATCGAGTGGACTCCTGCCATCGTCTGCTGTCTCAAGGGTGACTATTCAACCATTACCCGAGAAATTGCGCGATTGCATTCATTCCTCTTCAGATTCCTCTGGAGCGGGAGGAAGATGTATCATTATATCTGCCAACATTTGGGCTCCATCCTCTAAACGGGTCATCAGAGTGATATCGGTCAGGTTGTCAGGTCGAGCGATATCGAATAACAAGTCAAGGACGTAACGTACTGACAGATGTGTGAAACGCACCACTTCTGGGTCAACATTCATTGTTTCTTCATCAGGAAGGATGGTTATCAGTTCTGGAAGTTCTTCAAGAATCTCATCCATCGCCTCAACAACATCCTCGGCAAGGTCGTCAGCCTGTGCTTGTAGCATTTCATCCATTGTCATGCCGATCTTCTTGTCTGAACTCTTTCTTTTCACTCGGTCTCCACCTAGTTTTCCAGTTCGTTTCAGGCTTTCATAAGACACTTCAGAATCAGATTCACCACCTTCCTCCTCGGAATCGGATGCGGAGTCGGAAGAGACTCCATCCTCGACAAGTTTTCCAAGAGCAGCCTTCAATATTTCTGAAAGCACCGCTGGTTCGAGATCGAGTTCTACTGCGAGCTCTTTATCTTCCAGTTTTGTCACGATATCAGCCACGAAATCATCGTTGATCACATCTGAACCAAGCATGTTTGAAAGCATCGGTAAAGCCCAATTCGGATCTCCCATCGAAACTCCGACGTCAAAGGTTCCTTCTCTACTTCCAACCATCCCTACATCGGCAGGAGGTGGAACGAACTCCTTGCGCGAATGTTTGTGTAATTGTTCAATCAGGGCCTTCATGTTGAGAGGTTTGGCCAGAACCTCTGAGATTCCAGCTTTGGCTGCTGCCACCAGATAGTCTTGTGAAGTAACTCTGGAAAGGAGGATGATTCTGCATTTGAAAGCAAATTCGGGGTCTGACATCAATCGTTGTGCCGTATCTATAGGGTCTCCTACCCCCCATTCTCCATCCATAACAACTACTTCAGGCATGGTTACGAGTGCAGTTGCTTCGGTTTGACGTAAGGTGGAACCTCGGGTGACATCGAACTGTTCGCGCTCCAATGTATTGGCCAACAGGTTACGCCTCCCCTCGTTCTCGTCGGCGATGATGACCTTCGGCATTCAGGCACCCTAGAGGCCTTGGGTAACTGCGACCACATCAAGATGTCCCAATCTAAAGGTCAGTAACGTGGGATGCTGGAGTCAACTTGTTTCGACCATAGGTCGATTCCACCTTCCATGTTGAATAGTCTGCTCGTATCCCAACCCTCTCTTTCCAGAATCATTGCTGCGATTCTCGAACGATTTCCATGATGGCAGTACAGAAGGATATCCTGATCATTTGGAATGCCATCAATATGAGAAAGCATATCGACATGCGGAATCAGGTCATTAACGAAATGTAAGGAAGAAATTGTTGCTTCACCCACAGTTCTCACGTCTATGACATATGGTTCCCATCCTCCATCCATTTTTTCGTGAACTACTGATGGTTCGATTTTTTGGATTGCTGAGACGATACCCGCTGCCTCTGCTATAGCAGGGTTCTCATCTCGGCAGTATTCCTCAATCTTGAGCAATACCTTTGCTTTACTTCGCTCAGGATCTTTGCTCACCTTCAGTCCTCGGAATCGCATCTCCAGTGCATCGTACAGCATCAGTATTCCACTGAGCACGTTGCCGATGTTCATGATGACTTTCAACACTTCATTTGCTTGTAGCGAACCAATGACTCCGGGAAGCACCCCTAGCACTCCTGCTTCAGCGCATGAGGGGGCCATCTCTGGAGGTGGCGGTTTTGGGAAAATGTCCCGATATCCCGGCCCTCCATCATGATTGAAGACACTTACTTGCCCTTCAAAACGGTGTATAGACCCATAGACCCATGGGATATCGAGAATTTCGCAGGCGTCATTGATTAGATATCGAGTGGAAAAATTATCAGTTCCATCCACAACTACATCATGCCCTTTGAGAATCTCCAAAGCATTGTCCGCAGTCATCCTCTGATGAAATGTGGTCACACAGATGTCGGGGTCCAATGCCTCGATACGGTCGCGTGCACTATCTACCTTGAGTCGGCCAATCGAATTATTGTCGTGCAGTACTTGTCTCTGTAGATTGGTGACATCGACGATGTCATCATCGATGATGGTCAGGTTTCCAATTCCTGCAGCAGCAAGATAGAGGAGTACTGGTGAACCGAGTCCTCCCGCTCCGATGACGGCGACCTTGGCTGCTCTGATGCGAGTTTGACCTTCCACACCAACTTGAGGAAGAATCAGATGTCTTGAGAAGCGCTGGAGGTCAGCAGCACTCAACTGTTCGGCCATATTGGGTCCTCAGTGGCTGTTCTCTTCAAGCCAACGCTCGCAATCAATGGCTGCTTGACATCCCATTCCAGCAGCGGTTATCGCTTGTTTATATCGAGTATCAACCACATCTCCTGCTGCAAATACCCCTTCAACACTGGTCATTGTGAATTCTTTACTGATGATGTATCCATGGTCATCAGTCTCTACCTGCCCTTCAAGGAATCCAGTGATAGGTTTGTGTCCGATTGCAATGAAAGCACCAGTGGCTGAAATCTCCTCAGTTGAACCATCACGTGGGTCCTCCAAAATAGCTCCAGTCAACCCATTATCATCTGATAACCAAGTTTTGATCTGACGAAACGGGCGAACCTCGATTTTAGGGTGTGCGTTCGCTCGATCCAACATGACCTTTGATGCCTTCCAAGTATCCCTTCTATGCAGGACCGTGACTTTGGATGCGAACCGAGTAAGAAATGTCGCTTCTTCCATGGCCGAATCTCCGCCGCCAATGACAAGAACCTCTTCATCGCGGAAGAAGGCGCCATCACAGGTTGCACAGGTCGAGATTCCGCGCCCTTTCTGTGCCTTCTCATTTTCGGCATCGAGCCAGATGGCTTCGGCACCAGTGGAGATGATGACTGCGTTGGACAAAAATTGTTCACCTTCGACGAATACTTTGAATGGGCGTTCGGAAAAATCAACTCTTTCGACATTCTTGTCCTGAATACTCAGTCCGAACCGCTCGGCTTGTTCTCTGAGGTGTAGCATCATCTCCGGTCCTGACACTCCTTTTGGGTATCCAGGGAAGTTCTCAATATCGCTTGTCAACATCAGTTGGCCACCTGACATATATCCTCCGAACATCAATGGTTCCAGCATTGCACGTGCGGCGTATAGTCCAGCAGTATAGCCCGCAGGTCCACTTCCGATGATAATGACTTCGTGGACTTCGTCGGACATATCCACGGGTGGATGGATGAGTCCTTTGAATGTTGGCCATTCTATACTTGGAATGATGTCGGCAGACCTTTCAAGGGTGCATTGTACGAGGCAGCATGGATGTTCTCAGTCATGCTATCTGGGGACGTCATCTGACACATCACAGAATTGACTGGAGGCTAGCGGCAGCAATGGGTGTTCTACCTGACCTATTCGCGTTCGTACCTTCAATGATTACTCAAACGGTCAATGGAAATGTAAGAACTGAGGTCGATGAAAACACAGTGACTTCTGACTTTCCAGCAATAGCATGGGACCTGTACAAGATCAGCCATTCATTGATTTGGACCTTCATCTTGTTTCTGGTTATCTGGGGGTTATTGGAGATGCGTCTTCGTAGACTTGATTCTGGAGACCAGTTACCTGCAGGAAAATGGCTTCAGACTTCGATGAGCCCAAGAACTGCTGCCACCTTCCTGATTATTCCATGGGTGTTTCACATCTTCCTCGATATCCCTACTCATACGATCAAGTTCTTCCCAACACCATTCTTGATGCCGTTTTCAGACTTCATGATAGATGGCGTGGGTTGGTCTACATGGTGGGTATGGGGACTGAATGCTGTCGCTTTCACCGTGGTATGGTGGTTGATAAGAAATAATGATGCTCAAAGAACTGCGGCGATGGCATCGATTGCTCCGCGAGCATGAGGGGCCAATCGAGATTCCACATGTTCAGGTTCGGCACCCGGTCCAATAATTCCGAGACCAATCGGTTTGTCATATTCTAATTGCAGTTCTAGAATCGTCTTCACAACTGCCTGACCTATTACAAGTCCGTGCTGAGTTGCTCCCTTCTCGATGATTCCCAGACAGGCAGCACCATCGATATCATCCCTGCAGATCAAGCCTTTCACAGCCAGAGGAATCTCAAGGCTACCGGGTACCCAGATGACCTCAATGACTTCGATTCCGAAGTCTTCTGCCCGAGACTGAGCCAACTCAAGCATGGTTTCAACATTCTCTCGATGGAAACGGGAGCAGACCAATGCGATTCTTGCCATATCAATCCCCTGCCTGCATCATACGTTCAACTGTATCGACGATAGCCTGTGTCTTTGCATCGATTTCGATATTGACTTCATCTCCGGGTGCCTTGCTTCCAAATCGGGTGCGCGACAAGGTTTCTGGAATTAGGGCGACGCTGAATCCGGTTGAGTCCGGTTCCACCACTGTCAATGAGCAGCCATCTACTGCGATGAATCCCTTTGCAGTCACGTACTTCAGCCATTTACTGGCAAGCGAGAAGCGCATCAATCCATCCTCATGAGACTCAATCGTAGCGGTACAGGAAACATGGCCAGACATTTCATGCCCTCCAATCTCATCACCAACCTTTGCTGCTCTTTCGAAATTGACTGTATCCCCCGCTGAGAGATATGCCAAGGTTGTCAGATTCAATGTCTCTTCAACCACATCGAACCAAATTCTTTCTTCCGTGAAACCAGTAACAGTCAAGCATACTCCATCAATCGCTATCGAGGCACCTTGTTCGATATCACTCAGATGCGGCAACTCAACACATAGAGAGCCATTCTCGAACGATATCACTTCACCCATTCCTTGGACTATTCCAGTGAACATCTCTACACCTCTTCGACGGAATCTTCAGAATTCCACATCTCAATGATTCGAGAGATTATCTTGCGGGTTCCGTCCAAGTCATCTGATAACCCCTTGACTCGAGTGACTTCAATATCAGTATATCCGCGTTCCATCAATGCTTCTTTGATCGCTGCTTCTGCATGGTCCTGATCATAGCCTAGAGCAATCACATCAGGTTTGACAATAGGTAGGATATCGAAGATTGGAATATCTGGGGGATTTCCAATGACTGCTACATCTACGGGCTTGAGTCCTGCCACCATTCGACTTCGAAGGTCGTGCCCAGTGATAGGCTCATGTTTTCGTTTGCGCACCGTATCATCGTGTGCCACTACCACTGTCAAATGGTCTCCCAGTTTCTTTGCTTGTTCCAGATAGTGCAAATGGCCTGTATGCAGTAGGTCGAAGACACCTACAGCCATCACTCGGGTCATTGCTTCACCTCCGATAGGATATCGGAGCCGGAGATGAAAGGGATTCCGCGCAGTTCGGCCCACTCTTGTGCGGCTTCTACAGATAATGCACCATCTCCATCAGGTTGCAACATCTCGGCTCCAATCACCACAGGTTCCAGTGCGGCCAATCTTGCCATCGTAACCGCCAGTTCCGTATGTCCTTGACGCACCTTCAGTCCACCTTCAGTTTCTCTACAGACTGGAATGTGTCCAGGAGTTCTGAATTCATTTCCCAATCGCTGCACTGCATCTTCATTTCCTCGACATTGGTCATATAGTTCTGCGAATTTTCTGGTAGTCAGCGATCTGTCGCTATCGGTTATTCCTGTGAAAGTATCGCGATGATTGAGAGATAATGTGAAGGCTGAACGAGCATCATATTGTAGATCATTAGTGACCAGTTCGCCGAGTACGGGATATTTTGTCACGAGTGCTTGTTCAGTATGCAGGTCCTGAAGAAATGGAAGCTTGAACAACTCGCCAACCTCATGCCCAATCGCCAGAAACAACAGGCCCCCGCAATCCTTGCGCAACTGGCGAATCGCTGCAGGAGTGGCCGACCTTGCTGGGAACAACAAATCGGTTTCCCCCTCTCTCCATTCCGCATCGAAGACACAGATTGGAAGTCCTTTCGAAAATGCCTCGATGGCTGCTTGTAGAGCACTCATCGGAGGGTGCGACTTGAGTTAACGACAAGAACCTCACGGAGAGGAGTTGAAGAACCATGAGTTGCAGAATATCTCCATGCCGGTAAGCAGCCAACAGCATATTGTTTTGAATATACACCCTTTCCGCCGGAAGGCCGCTGTAGCGGAGGACTCGTCATGCCAGTAAGAATGGGACCGGCAGGAGTGCCACTATCTTGTAAAGGAAGAACTATCGTTGAAGGCATGGATGATGTTATCTCATTGGGACTGGATACCATGGAAATCCAGACAGTAAGAATGGTGCAGCCTCATCATTTTGACCAGTACTGGCAGGCAGGGGTACTCTCACACAAGGCTGAATTTGAGATGAATATCCACGGCCCATATTATGCTGAGTTACTGGGTGACAGAGTCCAAAGAAATCGTGCTCTGGCAAAACTCGAGACCAGTATGCAGGCTGGCAAGGTCATCAATGCTCGTCACATCACAACACATGTAGGTCCATACTGCGGATATAACCGAGGCTCGGATGCCAATCAGCAGGTAGCCAACGTTCTCGCTGGAGTTGTTGAAAGGTCAGCACAATTATGGGAAGATGAGACTGAGTATCCAGCCTTCCCTTGGCTTCAGGATGGAACGCCTATGAAGGTCGGTGTTGAAACCAGTGGTAGACAAGAGCTCTGGGGTACACTTGAAGAGGTTCTTGAGGTGGTCAATCACGTCGAAGGCACAATTCCTGTACTCAACATGGCGCACATCCATGCTCGTGGCCATGGCCGTTTGAAGACCAGTGAGGATTACGGGGAATTATTCGATCAGGTCAGAACGTCGATAGGGACCAAGACATTCTATTGCCATTTCTCAGGTGTGGAACACAGGATGGGTAATGCTCTGCACTATACTCAAATCAAGAAGAGCGATCTCAATTTTGAGCCATTGGCAGAATTCCTCATCGAGGAAGGAGATTGGCTCGATGTCACAATAATCTCCGATTCACCATTGCTGGAGCACGATGCGATGTATATGATGCAACATATCGAGCGCAGTCGCCACAAGCAGTTGGAACGTAAGGCCCGTGAAGATAGGCGAAGGGCATTGGCAGCGCAGGCTGGAATGTCACCAGAGGAGATGGAAGCCAGAGAAAAGGCGGAGAAGGAGAAGAGATTAGCCGCACAGAATGAAGCGGCCAAGGCAGAACTCGAGAAGGTAGAGACACCTGTGCTCCCCAAGGCTGAGGAGAAAGAGGAGAAGAAACCGGAGAAGAAGGCTCCAGCAAAGAAAGGTGCCGCAAAGAAAGGTGCCGCAAAGAAAGGTGCCGCAAAGAAGGACGAAGGTTTCTTTGAAGAAACCAAAGAGGATGATGACCTGTTCTGAGGGCGGGTCATTCCGTAAGCGTTGAAAGGGCGGCCCTATTCGAAAAGGCCACCAAGGGACGGTAACTCAGCTGGGAGAGTGCCAGACTGAAGATCTGGAAGTCGCCGGTTCAAGCCCGGCCCGTCCCACTCAGCACGGATAGTGAACCAGTGGTTCCAGTTTATCGACAGGCCGGTTCTGTTTGGAGTGAACCTAATTGCGTCCATCCATCAGTTCAATCTGCTTTGCATGGAGTTGCTCCAAGCCAATGTTAGCGAGGTCTAGAAGTGCATCATTATCTGCTCGCGAATAGGTTGCTTCCTCACCCGTTCCTTGAATTTCCACATAGCGCCCGTCACTGGTCATGATGACGTTCATGTCGACATCAGCGTTACTGTCGAGGATGTAATCGAGGTCGAGCCAGGTCTTGCCATCGATGAGACCGACACTGAGAGCAGCGATATCGTGAGGCATGACCGAGTTCTCGTGTGCAGTTGCTTCCTCTCCTTTCAATGCTGCAGGTTTGTATCCAGCCTTGCTCTGTTCAAATGTTGGTCTGGATGCAGGTGGAAGGCAAACTCCTGAGTCTATGAGGCGACGAATTGCAAGACGCAGAGCAATACTTGCTGCAGTTATCGAAGCGCATCGGGTTCCACCATCTGCATTGAGGATGTCACAATCGACATTGAGTGAAATCGGGCCCAGTTGTTCAAGGTCGACTCCTGCTCTGAGTGAGCGGGCAATCAAGCGCTCAATCTCAAAAGTTCGTCCCTTGGCACCGCGCCTCTCACGACGGAAGCGAGAATCAGTCGAGCCTGGAAGCAGGGAATATTCTGCATTGACCCAGCCTTTGGTTGCGTCTCTAGGGAACCAGTTTGGTAATCGTGCATCTTTGGATACGCAGACCAATACCGCGGTATCTCCTTGCTTGTAGAGAATCGAAGCAAGTGCGTTGCTTGTGAAGTCGAAGTCAACTGAGATATCTCTCATTTCATCTGAGGGGCGGTCGGTTTCCAAGTCGGTCTTGAATTTAGCCATGGGCCGGCGACGGCCCTTCCTCAATCAATGCTTCGCACACTCAAGTTGAAGGATTGGTCACCCGTGGGGTAAGCATGGCGCAGCCTGAACCGGTCATCTGTGCAGTAGCCCGCACTCCCATTGGCAAGTTTCTCGGAAGCCTTTCGACAATGAGCGCTGTTGACCTTGGAATAGTCGCAGTCAAAGCGGTCATCGAAAGGTCTGGAGTCGATCCTACCATCATCGATGAGGTGTTGTTCGGACAAGTATTGCAGGGTGGTGCCGGACAAGCACCTGCTAGACAGGTGGCACTGGGGGCTGGGTTGCCCGATTCGATAGCTGCAACCACTATCAACAAAGTCTGTGGTTCTGGTCTGAAAACTGTGATGATTGCTGCTACATCGATTCGAGCAGGTGAGCATCGCTGTATCATCGCTGGTGGAATGGAATCAATGTCTAAGTCGCCCCACATGGTTTTCGATGGACGCGGGCGCCGTCGCCTTGGTGGATTCGAGATGGTAGATTCATTGATCCATGACGGTCTTTGGGATGTATACAATGATGAACACATGGGTAATACTGGAGAAACGGTTGCCTTGGAACATGATATCAGCAGAGAGGAT
>Ga0187827_10001389_pt1 | contig 35706 bp, 24 predicted proteins | sample ETNtaG_39_FD_167969 | JGI IMG/M metagenome (GOLD analysis project Ga0187827, IMG submission 167969) | Marine microbial and viral communities from oxygen minimum zone, Eastern Pacific Ocean - ETNP2014_SV_150_PacBio MetaG (Illumina Assembly) | ecosystem: Environmental > Aquatic > Marine > Hypoxic...
CGCATCAACGCTGAGGCAAACTCAAATGGCGACGGCGTCGTCATCCCCGGGGCCGCGTCTGATGAAACCGCGGAGTACATGAAGGCTGTCATGTCCGTCATGGCACCTGAGAAAGACGCCAGCGGTCAGGACGGCCTCAACGCCGGCAAACTCGATGCATTCAAGAAAGAAGCGGACCTCTATCTCAACTGGTGGAAAAAGGGCTGCGTGCCGGAGGACGGTATCTCGGACGTCATGCCCTGGGGTGACAAGACCCGTTCGGTGGCGGAGGCGGTGGAAGCTGTCCACGAAAAGGTGGAAGAGTATTTTGCCCAATGCCGTCTTGCCGCAGCCGACCCTCAGATTATTGAGAGATTGAAGCTCTCCAAAGAAGAGCTCGAAGCACTCAGTATCAGCAACAGGGGTGAATTGGATAGCCACACAGAGCGTCTGCCCCTTGCCCCCGTTTCTGCTGAAGGTGTGCTCAGCTTCGAGCAGGTGAATCTGGCATTTAAGAAACGGATCGATCACTTCCGCACGAACGCGCTAACGGTGATGCCCCGGCCCGACACTGCGGAGCTTGATGAGGAATCATGGCACTTTGTTTTGAAAGCGGTGAAGGCATACCAGGATTACATGGCGACCAAGCCGGCCGGGAATGTTGGAAAGCTGGGCGTTGAAAAGCTGGAACAGCACCTCGCATCTGAATGTGAAGCGGAAGTCCGGGAAATGATCAAGAACGACCTGGAGGTCGCCGATGAAGTCGCCGCCGTCAGTTCCCTTGAAAAGCTGATCCTCTGCCAGCAGAACCTGCTCTCGCTTGCAAGGAACTACGTCAGCTTCTCCGACCTTTATCAGCCGGAAAAGGAGGCGTTGTTTCAGGAAGGACGGCTGATCATGAATGGAACGGAATTCACCTTTAATCTCAAAGTGACGAACCGCGCTCAGCACAAGAAGAGCGCGGCCAACGCGTACGCATTCGTCATGTATGTGGAGATGACCGGCAAGGACACGAGCGAGAGGTTTGAGGTTGCCACGGCCGTCACTTCCGGAGATGCGAAGGGGCTTTATACTGGGCGGCGGGGCATCTTTACCACACCGGACGGCAAAGTCTGGGATGCACGGGTGGTCGACTTGATTTCACAGCCGGTCAGCATCTGGGAAGCGCTTAAATCACCGTTTGCACGATTGGCTGAGTTTGCGGAGAAGCAGGTCGAGAAGTTTTCCGGCGGGCGATACAAGGATCTGGAAACGCGGCTGGACAAAGAGCTGACCCAGGTCCAGAAATCGGGTCAGGAGGCCGTGGCCAAGGCGGGAGCAGAAAAAAAGAAGCCGGATGCAAAAGCAGCAACGCCACAGGCAGCGAAGGCACCAGCGTCGAATGGGCGTTCTGTTCGAGACGTCGTTCTTGCTGTCAGCGTGGGTTTCGCCGCTTTGGGTTCTTCTTTCGCATTCATTACCAAAACCCTCTCGCAGGTGCGGTGGTGGCATTGGGCATCGGCCATGTTCATGCTGGCTGTGATCGTGATCGTGCCACTGATCGGGCTCGCATTCCTCAAGCTGCGCCGGCGAAATCTGAGCCCGATCCTCGAAGCATCCGGCTGGGCCGTCAATGGACAGCTCCCCATAAGCGCTGCACTGGGATACCTCTTCACTCATCCAGCCCAGTATCCCGATCACGCAGTCAAGGCCCGCAGCGATTCAGCCAAAAGCATCGCTCGCTATCTCGGCCATCGCTCAAGGCTGGTGCGCGTGCTGATGGTGATTCTGTTTACGCTGCTTTTCTTTGCGGTAGGGGTCTTCCTATCGTCGATGTTTGGGCCGCAGTATTAAAGTAGTCCTGTTACCGGACAAGAGCTGGCCACCAGACCTTGCCCGGTCAAGACGGGAGAGTTTTTACGGATCTAAGAAATGGGAGTTCTTGATGGGGCTGGCCAAGAATATGCGCATGTTCGGTATTGCACACATGGTATGCGGAGGGCTGGTCGTAATCGTGGAATCTGTTTTTACCTGTTGGTTATGCCCTGTATGCAGTTTCATCATGGCCGGATACTTTTTGTATGGGCAGTTACATACCGGCAGAATGGCAGGTAAGCTAAATATCTTGGCTTTCGTCATTCCTGTCCTGCTCGCGGTTGAGGCAGCCAAAGCGAACAAGAAGCTTGGAGAGAGGAGAAAGGCAGAGAAGAGCAGAGCTGATAAAAGATCTGGAAGTAGATTCAAAAGACTCTGACGCTAACCAAGTCACTCCAGAGAACTGCTTTCTAGCGTCGCTCATTGGAGTCAATTGTTGCTTTGAGGTTTACTACTTTCCTTACTCCGCTCGTAACTGACCGCAGTCTCTGAGTTCCAACGTTAGCAGGGGGGCGAATTATATATCGTCTTTCTTGCCTATAGGCCCGTACCGTCCAAAAACTCATGTGAGAGGGAACCCGTTTCTGACCAGGGAGATAATGGTATCCTCCGGCTTTGGTCAAATCCACGATCTCCGAGAGTTTCAGGACAGTGAAGGACACCAAACAGCCGATTCACTGGGCCGGGTTCCCACTCATCGCAACGATTACACGGCTTCTGTGTCGAGACCTCACCCTCCAGAACGATTATCTGCGTCTGGAGAATAGGATCCTCAGGAGCAAGTTCGAAGTACGACGCATCCCCTTCACCGATGACGAACGTTTCTCCCTGATGAAGGCGGCCCTTGCCATGGGCCGTAAGCTCATGAATGAACTGGTGAGCATCGTGAAGCCAAGCACCATCCTGGACTGGCAGAGGAGGCTTGAGCGGAAGAAATGGAACTACTTCGGAAAGGGGCAAAAAGAAGCCTGGGAGACCGGGAACTCCTGCCCAGACAGAATCCTTGGTATGCCAAATGGCACGGGAGAACGCGTGGGGTTACAGACGCATTTCCGGGGAGTTGGCAAAGCTGGATATCAGTATCTCGAAGAGCTGCGTCGCGGACATCCTGCGTCGGAACGGTCTGCCTTCGGCACCGGAGAGGCAAGGCCTGACGTGGCAGCAGTTTCTGTCACGTCACGCAGACGTGCTGCTCTGCGGAGACTTCTTCACCAAGGAAGTCTGGACGGTCACCGGTCTGAAGATCGCGCATGTATTGTTCGTGATGCATCTCCACACACGAAGGGTTGTTCTCTCCGAGGCGACTTTCTCCCCAGACCAACTCTGGATGAGTCAGATGGCCAGAAACGTCCTCATGGCCTGCGATGATCACGACATCGAGCCGCGCTTCGTGCTGCATGACCGGAACTGCCTGTTCGTGCACGGCTTTGACAGAGTTCTGAAAACAGCAGAAGTCGAAGTGGTGGAAGCCCCTTATCGAGCGCCCAACGCGAACGCGTACGCAGAAAGATGGGTGCGTAGCATCAAGGAGGAATGCCTCAGCCATTTCGTCCTTTTTGGTATGGCGAGTCTGCGCCGGGTTCTGAGGTGTTACCGTGGGTTCCACAATGACGACCGTCCTCACCAGGGCATTGGCAACGAGATACCGGCTCGTCTGGCTGAGGGTTGTCGCGACCACGGCGGATTCGACGCAACGGCCCCACGCCACCTGAACGTAGAGTGCTCCGAGTTCCTTGGCGGGTTGCTTAAGTCTTACTCATTGGCGGCGTACGTCCTGACGTCCCACAAGCAGGAAGGCGGACAGGCAACGTGTGCCTGCGCTATGCGGCCGTCTCTCTCTGGCGGCAGTCTTCGTCCCGAGAAGGCTATGAATTGCATGATACAAGGGGGAGACCATTGCTCAATCCTGGGGCCTGAGGCTGTGTGAAATGTCCAAGCTGACCATCATGGGTTTTCGGACAGTACGGGCCCTCGCATCTGCGCCCGCCGGCAACGCAGAAAAACTGGCCGAGCTCAGCATTGACAAACACCATGGCGTTGCCGCGCACAAGAACAGGGCGAATGTCTACACGGTAAAGCTCGACAAGCTGGATCCTGCGATGCGTTACTTCATCGTCGCCAGCATCCGGGGCGTCTCTCAATTCAAGCAGAAGCCAGGCCGCACGGGCTGCAACGGCCTGGTGTGGATGGAGGCAGCCATGCCGGAGGACTGGCGACAGAGAGTTGAGTCAGCCCGGCCGCTGACCGATGAAGACCTGGCAGCGAAACAGGCATCGAGGTTTACGGGCAAGGGCCTGCGGGTTGGGGTCCTGCAAGGCGGTTACGGCTCGCAGGGCATCTTGAAAGGCATGCGCAACATCGAAGGCATGGATGTCCAGCCGCTCGAAGGTCTGTATCCGATCGTGTTGGAGCGATGCCAGGTCGTCGTGCTGCCGCAGCCAAAGGGCGCTTCCATGGGGCCGGAGACAGTCAAAACGTTGGAGAAATTCGTGAGCGCGGGCGGAGGGTTGGTTACGACTCATGACGCCGTGGGATACCGCGGCCTGCCTCGACTGTTGACCAGCATCTGCGCCAGGGGCATCGCCCACGTGCGCGATGCCGAATGGGTTCCGGTAGGCGAACATCCCATCACCGAAGGCATCAAACCTGACCAGCCGCACCCGCACGCCTATTACGATCATATCGAGCTGGAGCCCGGCCCCCAAGGCGCTGTCGTAGCAAAAGCCGCGAAAAGCGGCCGGCCCGTAATCGTCAGTGGAAGTATTGGAAAAGGACGCTACATGGCTTGTGGCCTGGCAATCGGCCTCAACGCCAAGACGGAAGACGAGCCGCCCACCGGAGCAGAGATGACGATGTTCCTGAACGCATTGCGATGGTGTGGCGGGGATGGAGATGACAGGTGAAGTTTCATGACACAAGTATGGGTTTCATAATGAACTGCACCTTATCTCTTTTGCACTTGTGTGGGATGGCCATGCTTGCTGCCGAAGGTCCGAACGACCTGTCGTCTATCAGAGCAAACGGGGCGAATTTCAGGATCATGAAGCTCAAGAGCGGTTCCCTCGCTTACGGCAATCGCAAGTACGTCTGGCGCGATGTCCCTGAGCGTTTCGATGGTTGGTACTACACGCAGACCAATGGTGGGAAGATGGCCAACATCAGCTTCACAGCGGATAAGGATGGCTTAGCATATGCTGTAACTTCCATGAAACACCGGCACATCATCAGCAAGGAATGGAGCGAACTCCCAAACCTGCAGTTCTGGTATACCGATGGCGGAAAAACCAAGATGGCCATCTTTCACCGATGGTGCAAGGCTGGCGAATTCGTAAGAATTCCACAAGGCAACTGGACAGGCGGCATTCTACTGGCTCCCAAGCTGACCATGGGTAAGTCCACCGAAGTACATTATCCGCCGCCAGGTGTCATCATCAGTCAGTCACCCGATCCTCAGAAGGTCTACATCGGCTCTCCAAGCATCGTGATCCTGCCCGACGGCCGGTATGTCGCGTCGCACGACTGGTTTGGGAAGGGAACGACCTACGGCACTACCGAAGTCTTCATCAGTTCGAATCGTGGCGCATTGTGGGAAAGGATGTCCACCATCAAGGGCCAGTTCTGGTCGACCCTCTTCCTGCACAAAAAAAAGCTCTACATCATCGGCGCCGGCAAACGATACGGGCCTACGGTGATCCGACGTTCCGACGATAGTGGGAGAACCTGGACTGAGCCCAAAGATGCAAAATCCGGCCTGCTGCGCGGTGAGAATGCTTATCACTGTGCGCCCGTTCCTGTGATGAATCACAACGGCCGCATCTGGCGTGCGATGGAAGACAAACACGGCAACGAAGGATGGGGACGCCACTTCCGCGCATTCGTCATGAGTGCTTCGGAAGACACCGACCTGCTCGACGCGAGTAACTGGACGTTTTCGAATCGTCTGCCATTTAAACGTGAGTGGGGCGACACCTCCGCGGCTGGCTGGCTCGAAGGCAACATCGTGATCGACCCCGATGGCAAGATCCTGAATGTCCTCCGTCTGGAATCCAAGCAAGGCGAACAGGCCGCGGTGGTGCATGTCTCCGCTGACGGCAGGGAGATTACTTTCGATCCCAAGACTGACATCATTCGCATGCCGGGCGGGAAGACCAAATTCACCATTCGATTCGACCCCAAGACCGATCGCTATTGGAGTCTCGTTAACAAGGCATCTAATCCAAGAGCCGTGCGAAATGTACTGGCCCTGATCTCATCCAGGAATGTGCGAGACTGGCGCGTGGAGAGTGTCCTCCTGATGCACCCCGACACCGGCAATCACGCCTTCCAATACGTGGACTGGCAATTCGACGGCAACAACATCATCGCCGCCAGCCGCACTGCCTGGGGCAACTCGCACAATTTCCACGATGCTAACTATTTGACGTTTCATCGGGTGATGGACTTCCGGTCGGAAGCGCGTTCAATCAAGTAGGAGGGACCGACCTCCGGTAGGAAACCAAGTACGAGGGAGACAGGATAGGCGTGAAGATTGTTAGAATAGTCGGGCAAGGTGGCAACGCGGAGAAATGCCTATGAGAGCCATGCAACGAATCGTGTCCTTCAGATTGGTCCTCGCCGCAATGTCGGTATCCCTCTCGTTGTCTGCGCAGGATGAAGCGGAGGAGCTTCTGCGCGGGACGGACTGGAACCCGACGATGCTCATGGAGCAACTGAAGGCGGCAAAGGCGTTGATGACCGCCGAAGTCTGGAAGCCTTCAAAAGACCGGGCACGAGTGGGCGCAAAGGTGCGCGATCCCGAAGCGGAAGCCAAGACCCATGCCGAGGGGATACGGGAATTGGACGAAGTCGAGAAACTGAAGGATTTGCCGAGCAATGTGCGCATTGAGCTTTACCAGTTGCGTCTGCTGCAATACTCAAAGGTCCAGCCTGACACGATCAAGTACGAGGTGTACGTTGGCCGGCTTCTCGAAATACCAGATTGCCCTCAGGAGATCCGTGAGAACATCGAAGCCCGGAAAGCCGCTCTCGGCAGCCCGTGGCAGGCCCTTCGGTCCTACTACGTCGAATGCCTGCCCGAAGATGTGATCGAGCGTCGGAAGAAGGGGTATGAGGCTCACACCCTGAAGAAGATCGCTTCAACCGATTTCAGCAAGACCCCGGAAATCGCGGAAGATTACAGCGGGCTCGGACGGATGTACTGGTCAGACGGGGAGAACGAGAAGGCCGAAGCGTTGTTCCGTGCCGTAATGGATCAGAAGGATGTTCAGGGCAGCCAGGTCACGCCAGGCCGCATCGGCGACGCGATGATGTTCCTCGCTTCCATCGAGCTCCGGCGTGGCAACCGCACCAAAGCGTTGCAGTACTGCAAAGATCTGAACGCCAAAGGCTATCCCGATATCGACAACTCTCGGCGCTACTATCCAGCGCCCGGGCTGCACGCGGCCAAGGCCGTTCGTCATTGGCTGGACGACTACACGCCGGCCCTGGACAACCTGAAGCTTCCGGCCTTCACGGATTGCAGACCTTACCCGACGCCGCAGGAACCGAAATACACGGACCAGTTCGTCGCGTTGACAAGCGTACGCTTCGAAGGCGGCGCGGATTTTCCGAAGGATCACCCGGTCTTCCGGCTGATCGGGATCAAGTTCAAGCGTTACGGCATCTCCGTGTCCGACGACGCACCGTTCACGATCCGAGTGCTCACGTCTGAACACCCGGATACACCCGACAGGCCGGAGGGTTACTACCTGGAGATTGGCGACAAGGAAGCGGTCATCAGCGGCAACGACTACCGAGGCACCGTGTGGGGCGTTGTATCGTTCATTCAGTGTGTCGATGGCGGCAGACGAATGGCGCGCCGGTGCCGGGTGCGCGATTGGCCCGTGACCCCGCTGCGCGGGCATTCCGGATATGGCGATGACCTGGTTGAGTTCGGGCTCTTCAATAAACTCAATTTCTTCTTCAACCAGACCTACTGCTTCACGGACGCCGGGCTCCCGGACCTGGAAGTCAGGTACGAAAACCTGAAGCGCATGGCCAGACCGTTCGCGGATTTCGGGCTGGAGTTCTACGTTGCGGACCGCACCCCGATGTTCCCGAAGCTGTGCCTCACCAGCGACCGCACATTCCAGTATCACCTCAGGCGGCACAGGCAGCTCGCCTCTTACGGGGCCGGGATATCGGTGATTCTCGACGACTCTCGTTACCCACTGAACGATATCGACGCGCAGGTCGACGGAGGCAAAGCCTGGCGGATCGACAACCGCTACGTTCAGAAGCTCTACACCGCGGTAAAGGAGAAGCACCCAGGCGTGAAGATGGTCTTCTGTCCTACCTACTACTGGGGCCCGCACTGGAAGAACGAGCAGTACAGCGATACCCGCACGGAATACTACCGGGGAATCCGCACCAACCTGGCCCCCGAGATCAAGGTCTTTTGGACCGGAAACCAGGTAAAGGGCTACCACAAGTCAAAGGCGCAGGTGCAGTGGTTCACGGATTCTGCAGGCCGCAAGCCGATGGTCTGGCAGAACGCAATGGGCCGACACTATACCATGGGCTATGGATGCGAGGTCATCAATTTCACCGCCTGGCACTATCCCGGCTTCTTTGCGAATGATTGCGCGGGATACATGGCGAACGCCACCTTCCCCAACCGGGCCTTCGAGCTGGCCCATATGGCCGATGCCCTCTGGAACCCGGGAAGATATCGCGCGAGCGAGGAGAACCGGGAAGGCTCTCTCGAACGGGCCACGGACCAACTGTGCGGCAAAGGCGTGTACGAAGCCCTTCGCCCCGGTACCCGTGTGCTCAACCACATGGACCGTTACCTGTGGAGCAACGGGATGGTCCTGAATCCGCGCCTTCACGAGGAAAGCCGGGACGAAATCGAAGAGATGTTCCAGAAGGCGGACGGTGGTCTGAAGCGAGCCATGGAGATCCACCCTTCGGCCCGGACCTATTCCGGCCACTACTATGTGCCGCTGAGCACGATGAAGCAGCTCCTGGAACAGTTCGATAAGCCCAGATCCTTCTACGACCTCCCCGAGTATCGGAAGGGGCAAAGCGACAACCTCACGATCGCCCAAAAGGAAGCGAAGCTGGATCCGCTTAGAGACATTTTCGCCAATGCCTTTGATTTCCACACCGGCAAGCCCGTCATCGCGGAGGGTCGCCTGTGCACGCAGTACTATCCGAAGAGCCCCTCTCGCAAGGGCGTGTGGACGTTCAGCATCGACGATGACGACGTTGGGGAGTATGACCTGATGGTCTGCGGGCGGCTGGCGCCGGTGGAGGAGATCAAGCCGACCATTCGAGTCACTCTGAACCAGTCAGTACTGTACAAAGGCCCGGCCCCCTTCACGCAGAAATCGTGGTCCTTCATGACGCTTGCTCTCGACTGGGAACAGCTCCGCGAAAAGGACAACAGACTCACCATCGAGAATATCTCGCCGCGTGAGAAATGGTCGAAACCCCTTACCTACTACCTCAACTACGCCATCGTCAGGCCCAAGAACGAGGAAGAAGCCGAAGGCAACGGCCTCCTTCCCAACGGTCTTCTGGATTGAGCCATCCCCGTCTATGGCCGATGGGATGATTGTTGGCCGACAGATGAGTCGCAGAGGCTGGCTATCTCGAGAAAGGCGGCAACTCCCAAGGCAGATGCCGGTCGGGCCCCTTCACTGGCGTCCTCGGACCGGAAGACCGAGGCGCGAGCTCCGCGCCCACCTCCCCCAACAGGAATATTTGAGATTTAAGATGTGAACGGGATTCCTCGCCTCCTCAGGAGGCGGGCCGGGCGTGTGGGCGGCGGACGGAGGAGGTTTCGCTTAAGCGATTGTATCTTTATGTTGTTAATATGAATTCTGGGCGGAGGGGTGGAAGTTCCGAAGGTGCGCCATGAGTCTGACGAAGTATGCGAGAGTGCAGCAGGGGATCGGCTACGACCCCTCAAAGGTGCTGTTCGCGGAACCGCAGGCCGAGGGCCGGGATTTCCTCGAATTCCTCGAACGACACGCGGGCACGGACGGTTTCCTGGTGGAGACGGGGTTCTACACGAAGATGTTGGCCTACCTGCTGGACCGTCCGCAACGTCCCTGGCTGGGGGTTCTGTCCGTGCGGCCGCGGGATGACCTGTGGCCGGCGAACGTGGTCGGCTCAGCCTTCCATGGCGACGTGTACCTGGAGGGGGTGGAGATGTTGTTTGAACTCATCCAGACGGGCGGGGCAAGGGTGAAAGACCGGAAGCTGGAGCCCTATCTGGTGGAGTGACATGGCTCATACACGGACAGGATAAGGGAGACGAAACATGAGGACTCTCTGCAAGGTTCGACCGGCGTTACTGCTTTGCGCTTTGAGCGCCTGGCTGGGTCTGCCCGCGCAAGCGACGGTGCCCAAGATCACCAACGCACAGAAGACGCAAGCAGGAAGATGGCTCAATCACGAAGCCAGCCGAAGACCCCGAAGCTGGTCTTGCCGGAAGCATCAAACCGCACGCCTTCCGATTCCAGCAGTTCACGCTGGCGAAACTCACCATCGCCGCCAGCACGAGCACTGATCCTTCCCTGACTGTTGATCACACGATGCCACGGAACATCCGATCCCGGCGGCAGAGAAGCCATCGCGTAACCGACCATGCGAGCCGTGCATCCACCAGCGACTTCAGCAACTTGCCCGTAGCTGGCAACAACGCCAAATGGAATTTCTATGACGACGTTTCGGATTCGCTCGTACGCAGCGTCTGTTTTCAGTGGCTTCGGCACAATAGACAGCATTCAGGTTTGGCATTAGCTTTCAGACATGCAAGAGCATGCACTGGCAAAACGCAAGGCGATCATCGCTGCCGGTCTCTTCGGCCTGGTTCTACTGATGCTGTTCGCCACGCTGCACGGGCCGGGGATGACATGGGACGAGCCGGCTTACCTGACGACCTCGGAGCTCTTCTATTTCCCGTGGCTGCAACGGATCGGTAAGGACGCGACGCAGCACGACATCATCCTGAAGTATTGGAGCCCTGAGGGCGCTGCCAAACGGATCTCCGGACTCGCACACCCGCCGCTCGGCCAGCTCTGGATCGGCATCACGCGCTGGATAGCCAGTCCGTTGCTCGGCGATCTGGTGTCGGGCAGACTGGCCACAGCCATTGTTTTTGCCGGCTTGGTTTCGCTTGTCTTTTTGTATGTAGCCGACCGTAAAGATGAAGCATCAGGCATCACCAGCGCGCTGTGCCTCGCGCTTTCGCCTCGCCTGTTCGGGCACGCACACTTCGCTGCGATGGATCTGCATGTGGCCGCGCTCTGGTTCGCCAGCGCGGTATGCTTTGCTGAAGGCTTTAAGCGGACGAAGCTGCAGCCTCTCGCGGGGATTCTGGTTGGCGCATCTCTGCTCACGAAGGCCACGGCACTGCCACTTCCTTTTCTGCTGACGGGATGGGCGGTTCTGTTTCATCGCGAAAAGGCACTTCGGCCCTGCCTGTTCCTTTTGCTCGCCCTTCCTATCTTCTTTCTGTGGCCTCTGATGTGGGTGGATACCTGGCAGCATCTCAAGGCTTACGCCGGTTTCGTTCAGGAACGACCACTGATCTCGGTCTTCTATTTCGGCAGGTCCATGGATTGTGCCAATGTGCCCTTTCATTACCCGCTGATCATGCTCCTGTTCACCACGCCGCTGGTTGTACTTGCTGGATTCGGAAAAGGCATGATAAAGAGTCTGAGCACCTGGAAAGAAAACCCGGAGCAGGTGCTGATGTTGGGTAATCTGCTGGCAGTCTTCGTCATCGTTTCGCTGCCGGGGGTCCCCCGTTATGACGGTATTCGATTGTTTCTGCCGCTTTATCCATTCCTGGCCGCTTTGGCCGGGCCGGGGCTGGTGGAATTGTGGCGTACTGCCGCGACACGGTGGAATCTTACCAGCAAGGCAGGGCACGTTGTGATTGGATTGCTCGCGATTCAGGTGGCCTGGCTGGCGGTGATGCATCCCTATTACCTGAGCGATTACGGTCCAATCGCAGGCGGGCTGCCCGGTGCTCACCGGCTTGGACTCGAGACGACCTACTGGTGCGACGCGCTGGACCGGCAGGTGATCGACTTCGTAAACGAGAATGCGCCGAAGGACGCGGCGGTGGGCATCTTTCCGTACCCTGAGCTTGTCACCATCGCCCATCGGGAAGTCGGATCATTTCGTGAAGACCTGAAACTTGTGAATTACCAAAAGCAGCCCGCGGGCTGGCTCATCCTCATGCATCGGCGCGGCATGTTCGGCGATCGGGAATACAAGCTGAGCCAGTCGGCTGATATCGCGATTTTTGAGAGTCGCAGAATCGGGGTTACTCTGTCGCAGGTATTCGATCTCAATCGTTGAGCTCATCAACCATCAGCCAATAACCATCAAACATCGTCCTCCTGGGCTCACAATTGATGGCGGTCATACCTTGTGCTAGTATCCTTCTCGCTGAAATTGCAGGCAATAAATCAGTCTAAACCGACATTAAAAGGCGCTGTGCGCCACATTGGCCAGGGAGTACAACTCGCGTGAAATGCGATCAGTGCGACAAGAACGCCACAGTTCACATCACTGAAAATCTCGAAGACAAGGAGAAGCGCCGCGAGGTGCACCTTTGCGAAGAATGTGCAAGGGAACAGGGCGTTCTCCAGCAACCTTCCCTTCCCCAGATGCTTGGCGGGATGCTCGCAGGTGAGCCTGAGGCATCCGCTACCACGCCGGATATCGCCTGTTCCAAATGCGGTATGACCTACTCCGAATTCCGGTCATCAGGCCGGCTCGGGTGCTCCGATTGCTACAAGCCCTTCAAGCGCCCTCTCATACCCTTTCTTGAAAAAGTTCACGGCAGTACCCGGCACACCGGGAAGGCCCCATCGCACATGGGGCGATCCATGGCCGTTGAACAGCGTATCGCTGTCCTTCAGCGTGAGATGGACAAGGCGGTCGAAGATGAAGATTTCGAGCGTGCCGCCGACCTGAGGGACAAAGTTCAGGAGCTAAAGGAGAAAAGGGATGGAACTGGATGATCTATCCACCCACGTAGGAGAATGGCTGCGCGGAACGGGGTCCGAATCAGACATCGTGATCAGCTCGCGCATCCGTCTGGCGCGGAATGTGGACGGCTTCCATTTTCTCACAAAGGCCACTCTCGAGGTCAAGCAGGAACTCGAAAACCTCATCCGGCGAAAACTCGGCGAACTGGACTCGCACCAACTTTCATACATCTCGCTTAACCGCCTCTCTGAGACCGACCGCGAGTTCCTCGTCGAGCGGCACCTGATGAGCAAAGAACATGCGGACGGCGCCGGGGACCGCGGCGTCGCGCTGAATGTTGATGAGACCGTCAGCATCATGATCAACGAGGAAGATCATCTTCGCATTCAGGGGTTCCGCTCAGGCTTTGAGCTGGAAAGGACCTGGGAGGAGGTAAACGCTCTCGACAGCCTCATTGAGAGCCGATTGCCGTATTCCTTTAATGCACAGTTTGGTTACCTGGCCGCCTGCCCCACCAACGTCGGCACAGGGATGCGCGCATCTGTGATGCTGCACCTGCCGGCCCTCGTTCTAACCAAACAGATCGAGAAGGTGTTCCGGGCCGTGACAAAAATCAACCTTGCGGTTCGCGGCCTGTACGGGGAAGGCACGCAGGCTACGGGCAACTTTTACCAAATCTCGAATCAGGCCACTCTTGGCAAATCAGAAGAGGAGCTGCTCAACAACATTTCCAGCGTCGTGCCCCAGATAATCATGTATGAGCGGAGGGAACGTGAACGCCTGGCGAAAGAGAACGAAAAACGTCTCGAGGACAAAGTGTGGCGGGCTTTGGGTTTGATGAAAAGTGCGCGTAGAATGTCCTCTAACGAAGCGTTGGAGTTGCTTTCGCATCTTCGGTTGGGCGTTAACATGCAGATACTCAAAGGGGCGACAGTCTCGCAGATTAATGAGTTGCTGTTGTTCTCTCAGCCGGCGCATCTCCAGAAAACTCTCCGGCGTGAATTACAGGCCCCCGAACGAGACCTCGCAAGGGCCGACTTCATTCGCAATGCTCTCGGTGAGCTCTAATCCCGAATTTTTAACATCAAAAACGAACGTTTAGGAGAATTCCATGTTTGATCGAATGACCGACCGGGCTCGAAAGGTCATGGAACTTGCCCGTCAAGAAGCCCAACGGCTCAACCATGAATATATCGGGACCGAACACATTCTTCTGGGCCTCATCAAGGAAGGCAGCGGAGTCGCAGCGAGTGTCCTCAATAACCTGGACATCAACCTCAAACAGATCCGGCTCGAAGTTGAAAAAATGGTCCCGCCGGGCTCGAACATGGCGACCATCGGCCAGAAGCTACCTTACACACCAAGAGCCAAAAAGGTGCTCGAGCTTGCGTTCGAAGAGGCGCGCAACCTTGGCCACAACTACATCGGCACGGAACATCTTCTGCTCGGCCTGCTCCGTGAGAATGATGGCGTTGCCGCACAAGTGCTCCTCAATCTCGCAATGAAACTGGAAGACGTTCGTGAAGAAGTCCTCAGCTTCCTGCACGCTGAATTCCAGCAGCCCGAATCGCAGGGAGGCGGCGAAGGAGGAAATCGGAAGAAGAGCAAGTCTGACACTCCGGCCCTGGATTCCTTCGGGCGCGACCTCACAGAGCTCGCAAAAGAGTCCAAGCTCGATCCGGTCATCGGCCGTGAAAAGGAAATCGAGCGTCTCACTCAGATCCTCTGCCGCCGCACCAAGAACAACCCGGTCCTGCTTGGCGAAGCCGGTGTCGGCAAGACAGCCATTGTCGAAGGATTCGCCCAGGCCCTCGTCGCCCAGGAAGTGCCCGACCTGCTGCGCGACCGGCGTATCGTCGTGCTCGACCTCGCCATGATGGTGGCCGGCACAAAATATCGCGGCCAGTTCGAAGAGCGCATCAAGGCCGTGATGAACGAAGTCCGACGCGTCAAGAATGTCATCCTTTTCATTGACGAGCTCCACACCCTGGTCGGTGCCGGCGGCGCCGAAGGCGCCATCGATGCCTCCAATGTGCTGAAGCCCGCTCTCTCACGCGGCGAGATTCAGTGCATTGGCGCGACCACCCTCGACGAGTATCGCAAATACATCGAAAAGGACGGCGCACTCGAACGCCGATTCCAGACGATCATTGTCGAGCCACCGGACGACGAAGAGACCGTCGAGATCCTCAAGGGACTCCGCGACAAGTATGAGGCCCATCACCGGGTCGAAATTACAGACGTTGCCCTGAAGAGCGCAGTCGAACTTGCCTCCCGCTACATCAGCGGCCGCTTCATGCCGGACAAAGCCATCGACGTCATCGATGAAGCGGGCGCGAGGGTCCGGCTTCGCAGCACCACCAAGCCGCCAGACCTGCGAGAGCTGGATGTCGAGATCAAGGATTTGAATCGCGAGAAGGAAGCCGCGGTCGCCGCACAGGATTTCGAACAGGCTGCCAGCTACCGCGACAAAGCAGACAAGCTGAAAAAGAACCGCGACGAAACCGTCAAAGAATGGCGGGAGAACACCGAAGAATCAGAGGGTGTCGTGGACGAAGAAGTCATCAGCTACGTCGTCTCAAGCATGACCGGTATTCCTCTCACCCGGCTCGAGTCTGCCGAAGCGGAACGTCTGCTCAAGATGGAGGAAGAGCTCCATAAAAAGGTCATCAGCCAGGACGATGCCATCAGATTCATCTCCAAGGCCGTCCGGCGCTCTCGTGCCGGCCTCAAGGATCCGCGCCGGCCGGTGGGTTCGTTCATCTTTCTCGGCCCGACCGGCGTTGGTAAGACGCACCTGGCCCGGTCCCTGGCAGAATTCATGTTTGGTTCGGATGAAGCACTTATTCAGATCGACATGTCTGAATATATGGAGAAGCACAATGTCTCCCGCCTCATCGGCGCGCCCCCGGGATACGTCGGCTACGAAGAGGGCGGGCAGCTCACCGAACAGATTCGCCGCCGCCCGTACGCGGTCGTCCTTCTCGACGAAGTCGAAAAGGCGCACCCGGACGTATTCAACATGCTGCTCCAGATCATGGAAGAAGGCCGCCTGACCGACAGCTTCGGACGACACGTCGATTTCCGGAACGTGATTCTGATCATGACCTCCAACATCGGCGCAGACGTCATCAAGAACCAGGTCTCGCTAGGCTTTGCCAAACGATCGGAAGACCATGATTTCGAAGCGATGAAAACAAGGTTGATGGACGAAGTAGACCGTCACTTCCGGCCGGAATTCCTGAACCGCCTGGACGAGACCATCGTCTTCCACCCACTTACGAGAGAGAATCTCAAACAGATCGTGGACATTGAATTCGGCCACGCCCGTGCCCGCCTTCTCTCGAAAGATCTGGACGTCGTCCTCACTGACGAATCCAGGGAGTTCCTCATCGAAAAAGGGTACAACCCTGACTTTGGCGCCCGCCCGCTCCGCCGAGCCATTGAACGCCGCGTCGAAGACCCGCTCTCAGAAGACATCCTCAAGGGCACATTCTCCGATGTCAGCCTGCTGAGAATCGAGGTCAAAGATGATGAGCTCGATTTCGTCCCCCAGGACGCGCCGGAGGAAGAAGAGTCCGAAGAGCAGGAAGCAGAACCGGCCGTAGTAGGCGCCGGCCAGGAAGAAGCTCCGGAGGAAGAACCGGAAGAAGAATGAGGAACAATTGACTGAAACAGAAAAAGGCTGCTCCATGAGCAGCCTTTTTTTTATTCATGCGAGACTGGCTTTGCCTTTCTCCTCGTCTTTCTCTTCGTCTTAATCAATCTCATCCTGCTCCGGGGCAACGATTAAGACGAAGAGAAAGATAGAGCTTCAGCCATGGGTTCAGGCAATCGGCCGGGCAGAAGCCTGTAGCTGCGCCCTGCAAGAGTCAGGGATCTAACAGAATCACGCGCCCTCTGCCTTCCTCTCCCTGGGCACTAACTGCGACGGCGGCCTTGCCGTCGCGCTTTTCCTTTGCCGCCTGGCTTCTTCGTAGAAATAAACCTGGCAGCGCAGTTCTGGCTGGCCGTTCGGTGAGCAGCGCAGATAGCTGCCGTCTTGCTGCAGCACTCGCGCGTTTCTGTTGTCTTCGAAGTAGATTTCCAGGTTGTCCAGCATCTTCTGCTTTACGTCGGGATCGACGAGCGGGAAGAGGAGCTCGATGCGGCGATCAAGATTGCGCGGCATCCAATCCGCACTCGATAAATAGACCTCGTCGTTTCCGCCGTTGAGAAAGTGATAGACACGCGAATGCTCGAGATAACGATCGATGATGCTGACGACTTTGATTTTTTCGCTGAGCCCGGAAACGCCGGGACGGAGGCAGCAGATGCCGCGCACGTTACAGAGGACCTCTACGCCGGCTTGCGATGCCCGGTAGAGAGATTCGATTAAGGTGGGATCCACGAGCGAATTCATCTTCAGAGTGATTCTCGCGGCGAGGCCGTCCTGAGCGCGGGCAACCTCGCGGTTCACCAGAAACAGCAGGCGATCGCGGAGCTGGTAGGGCGCCATGATCATGTGATGATATTCCGGGATGTCCGAGTATCCGGTCAGCGCGTTGAAGAAGCTGGACGCGTCCTTGCCAAAGGTATCGCTGGCTGTCAGCACTCCGAAGTCGGTGTACAGCTTGGCTGTGCGTTCGTTGTAGTTGCCCGTGCCAAGATGGATATAACGCCGGATGCCGGCTGGCTCACGCCGGACCACCAGGCAGACCTTTGCGTGGGTCTTCAGACCCATCATGCCCCAGATGACGTGCGCACCGGCTTCCTCGAGCTGCCGGGCCCCCTCGATATTTCGTTCTTCGTCGAAACGCGCCATGAGCTCGATCAGAACACAGACCTGCTTGCCCGCAAGCGCGGCTTCAGTCAACGCCTCGATCACGGGCGAATTGCGGCTGGTCCGATAAAGGGTCTGTTTGATGGCCAGAACGTCCGGATCCGCTGCCGCAGTCTTGAGCATCCCGACAACGGGGTCGAACGAATCGTACGGGTGGTGCAACAGGATGTCACGGGCCCGAATGGCCTCCCAAATATCATCAGCCTCTTCCAGCTCCGGCACCGGTTGCGGCGGCTGGGATTCAAAATGGTGGTCATCGTAACCGGGCAAGAAAGCCAGGTCGGAAAGCGCGCTGAGGTCCTGGATGCCGGGAATGAAATAGATGTCGTCGCTTTCCAGTCCGAGCAGATCCTTGAGAATCTGAAGAAAGTTATCTTCGATATCAGACTCTACTTCGAGGCGGACCGGATTGTTGGTCCGGCGATTTCGGAGTTCCCGTTCCACCTCGGCCAGCAGGCTCGGCGCGTCTCCGTCGAGGTCGAGCTCGCTGTCGCGGGTAATCCGGAGAACGACGGTATCGAGAATTTTCTGGCCGGGAAAAATGGATGCGAGATGCTGCCGGACGATCTCTTCCAGCGGTACAAACTCGTTCCCTTCGTCGGATGGCAATTCAACAAAACGCGGCAGGACGGACGGTATCGGCACAATGGCCAGCCGGTCGTGTTCTTCCCCTTCATCTCTCTCCAGCAGGACGCCCAGGTTGATGCTCAGATTCTGGAGCAGCGGGAAGGGATGTGAAAAATCGATACCCATGGGGGTGAGCACGGGAAAAAAATCTTCGTGAAAGCGATACTCGAGATGATGCCGTTCGGATTCACTGAGATCCTTCCAGCGATGAATCTTGAGGCCCAGTTCAGCGGCCGCGGGGCCGACGCTGTCGTTCAGGCAGACATAGGTCTTATGAACCTGCTCGTGAGCCTTCTCAGAAATCGCTTTGAGCTGCTCGAGGGGCGTCATACCGGCTGGGCAACGGGATTTCTTGCCTTCGCGCTCGTCTCGCTTCAGCCCTGCGACCCTGACCATGAAGAATTCATCGAGGTTGTTTGCGACAATGCTGAGGAAGAACAGCCGATCGAAAAGGGGGACTTCCGGGTCCAACGCCTCTTCGAGCACTTCCCAATTGAAACCGAGCCAGGCCAGTTCCCTGTTGAAAAACTTCTGATTCACTGATCACGTTCCGGAAGGTAGTAGGAGCGGTTTAAGGCCGTAAATCTCTTGCATCAGATCGCCCTTTTCCTCGAGATAGAGCTGCTCGAGGCGCGTATCAAGCGTTCGCGGCACAAAAATGCGCAGCTCTTCGCCGTGGACAACAATTCTGGGATTGCGAACCTTCCGCACGTGCGCTTTGTCCAGGGCATCCACCACCCGAAGAATGGCACCCAGTTTACAGACGGTCATGCGTTCCGCGCGCTCGAGAGCCATGTATTGAGGATGTGTCGTCTGCGGCGTAGAACGCCGGTGATAGCGGGCCACGTTCGCTACGACCTCGATTTCCTCCTGGACGAGTCCAAAGATTTCTGAAGCGGAAATTAAATACATGGAATGTTTGTGGTGGGAGCGATTGTGCACATAAGAGCCGACTTCGTGGACGATGGCTGCAACCTCGAGCAACAGCCTTTCCCAGGGCCCGAGGCCATGTGCATCTGTCAGTTCGTCGAATATGGTGGTCGCCAGATATGCCACGTGCATCGCATGCTTTTCATCCACTCGGTATTTGCGGGCAAGGCCCACGGCCGATGCAACGATCTGGCGGGCGTATTCTTCTTTCCCCTTGCCCTGCTCCTCATTGACGAGGTCGATGAGCAGCCCGTCACGGACGCTCGCATTCGCCACATGAATCTGGTCGACGTTCGTGGCTTGTACGATCTCCTGGTAAATCAGCAGCGCCGGGCCGAGCGTCGCCGCATCACTGGAATTCAGGCTGTAGCGCTGCGCCAGGCTATCGATGTCTTCGTCCGCCGTGCTCCGGCAGGCCAGCAGGAAGGCATCCCGATCGAGCGTGCAGAGCCTGTCCTGAGCCTTCTCAGGGCTCAACTGCCCTGCGAGGAAACGGACATCGCCTCCCAGGGCGATCAATGTCTGGGCCCGATCCAGCGGAATGGTCCACGGAATATTTCTGGCATAGGTGTGAACCATGTGCCTGAGGAAACTGTTCTTCTCTCTGACAGATCCTTTTGAGCTGCGCATCGCATGTCGGATTCGGATGGCCCCCAGGGCAAACGTATCCGCGTAGACCGCCTCGCCTTTGTCCATCAGCATCACGTCTACCGCGCCGCCGCCCACTTCAACGAGCGCGACGATGTTGTTTTCAAAGTCGATCTCATCGCCAAGAGATTTCTGCACCGCAGAGTAGGTCAACCTGCTCTGTTCGGCGCCATCGATAAGCTCCAGATTCAGGCCGACAGACATGTAGACCCGATCGATAAACGTGTCACAGTTTTCCGCCTCACGGACGGCATTCGTGGCCGCCGCCCGGTAAGAGGTGACGCCGAGCTCTTCCATGACCTTCTTGTAATGCCTCAGCGCCTCGCACGCGGCCTGAATACTCTCCTGGCTCAGCCGTCCCGTATCGAACGTATCATTGCCGAGCAGGATACTCCGATGGAGCGATTCGAGAGGCCGGATATCGCCACCATGCAGAATCTCCGCAATCTCAAGGCGGATTCCGCTGGATCCGACATCTATCGCAGCGACAACTTTGGGTGGACTGGTGGATGCTTCCTCGGCCATGGCCGTTTTCCGGTTGGTGGGACAAGCCTGACTAAACCTGAATGAACGATTCTTGAAGGCCGAATGAGCTTGCCAGTGGCATCTTCAGACAGCAAGGGTATAGGTCTTCAAGAATCACTGAATTCAAGTCAAAAGAATGAAAAACATGCCAGCGAATGACTTGGAACGCAGAATAGCAGGAAGTGTGATCGGATCAAAGCCTTCCCAAAGTACCATGCATCAGAGAATCAACTCCTTATAATCTGCGCCCTTTTCAAAGAAACGACAGAATCACAGAAACCGTACAGGAGGGCTAGACATGGCACGAGTGTGTCCCATCAGTGGCAAACGAACTCGCGTTGGAAACAGTGTTTCCCGGAGGGGTTTGCCCAAGAAAGTCGGCGGTATCGGGCTCAAGACCACCGGCATCACGAAACGGAAATTCAAGGTCAATCTTCAAAGCATCCGAGTGCTCCTGCCGAACGGCACGGTCAAGAAAATGCGCGTCGCCGCCAGCGTCATCCGCAACGGCTGGATCACCATAGATCAGGGCGGCAAGAAAGTACGAGTGCCCCTGGTCAAAGCCCCGAGAGGCAGAGGCAAGAAGCCGCAGGAAGAGTGACGAGCAGCCAGTAGTGCTGACGCTCCGCGGCAGCTTAAATTAACTCAAAAGGCCAGACCAGAGTGTCTGGCCTTTTTTTGTGCTGAATCAGGATCGTGAAACTTGAACCGCGAATCGTGAAATTTGGACCGCGAATCGTGAATCGCGAATCGCGAATCGTGAATCGCGAATCGTGAATCGCGAATCGTGAATCGCGAATCGTGAATCGCGAATCGTGAATCGTGAATCCTGAATCTTGAATACCGAATCCAGCATCCTGAATCAGATTCCTGTCCCCCGAATGCCATGCAGATCCTAACCATCCGCCCCGGCGCACTTGGGGATTTCATCGTCACGATTCCAGTCCTTCAATCCCTGATGGCAGCATACCCCGGAGCTGAGCATCACGTGATGGCTCCAGGGTCCGCCCGCGAATTACTGGGGCCTCGTTATCCACACCTGCGATTCCACCATCTGGACCTGCCCGGTTTGCACACCTTCTTCAGCGAGGCGCTTGAGCCGGATGCGAGGCTGGCAGGTTTCTTTGAGCGATTCGACCTCATCCTGAGCTACTGGGGGGATGCCGAGGCCGTATTCTCGAAACAGCTTGCTCGATGCCGACAAGGCCGGTTGCTGTGCCGGCATCCGAAACCTGTCGAGTGTTTTTCAGGGCACGTCACCGAACATCTTTTCGGACCTCTCAAAGAATCAGGTATGTCCCTGGTTTCTGAGAATCCCCTCATCCCCGCGACCCAGGCGGAGATATCAGAAGCGAGAGCCGCGCTCGAATCACTCGGTGTGCGAGAGCCCTTTGTGGTGTGTCATCCTGGAAGCGGCAGCCCAACCAAGAACTGGCCGGCGGATCGGTTTGTCCATCTCGTCCACGAGTTGGAGAGGAATACGGATTCAGAGGTTCTGTTCGTGGAGGGCCCGGCAGATGAGGAAACGGCCGTACTGGTCCGACAGGCAATCGGGTCAGAATCCAAATGGCTCACACATCCTCCTCTCGGTGAATTGCTCGGTCTGCTCTCGCTGGCCGCGCTCTACATCGGTAACGACTCAGGCATTACGCATCTCGCGGGAGCGGCTGGCTGTCCCGTGCTGGCTATTTTTGGCCCCACACGGTCTGAACTGTGGGGGCCGATCGGTGAGAAAGTTCGAACGCTCGGGGGATCATCTGAGCTCTCGAAATTATCGATAGAAAAGGTGGCAGCTCTGGCGCTTTCCATTCTGCAGAGTTGAACTCAGAACCTCAGCGGGCAAAATGCCCAGCCAGCGCACTTTCAAAAGGGAGTTTTTGATGTCCGATGAAATCAGGAATCTTGAAGCGGAGCCGACAACAGCACCGGGCGGAAAAACGGATAAGCCCCCCATCCCCGAGCCCTCACTGCAGCACCTGCTCATGAGCTTCGCGACCCAGGCACTGTTTGGCCTCGGCGAGGCGGAGAATCCCGCTACCGGCAAGAAAGAACAGGATCTCGAGTGGGCGAAATTCAACATCGACATGCTCGAAATGCTGGAAGAGAAGACCAGGGACAACACGACGGCCGAAGAAAAAAACCTCTTCGTTCAACTCCTCTACGATCTCCGCATGCGATACGTGAAGGCGGTGGCTTAGAGGATTCAGCTTTCCCGTCCGGTTGCCCTGACCAGCTCGAAAGCTGTCTTTGGAGTGCGGTGACCTGTCACTTTCACTTTAGTACGCCTTGGATCCGCAGCCGATATCACCAACACCGGGTACCGAGCATCCAGTGTCGAGCATCACGATCCAAAGCTATTTCATCAGTGCAGCCTGAATGGCGGCAGCTACCTGCTTGCCGAGTGCCTTCGAACCCTCGCTCTCGAAATGCACGTTTTTTGGTCTCTGCAGTTCCTTCAACCGGGGGAGCGCAAAAGAGTGAAGATCGTTCACGGTGACCTCGTGCTTGTTCATCACTCGGATGGCCGCCTCATTGTATTTCACCGCGTCTGCGGGGATGCGTATGGGAGTGACTCCGGCCGGATACGGCGTTGTTGTGGCAAAGATGAGCGTTGCGCCGGTTTTCTTCATCCGGGTGACAAGCTGTTCCATGTTCTTCTCGTATTCCTCGATGGGGACCCGAGGCTTATTGCCTTTTTCGGGGCTTTCCTTGGGAGCGTATTTGAGATCGTGCAATCCCCAATTGAAATGGATGACGTCCCACTTCCCCTCGCCCAACCATTTGTCCATGCTCTGCAGACCACGTCTGGTATCGCCGCCATTGGCCGGTATGCGATGGACGTTTGCCTTGCCTTTCAACTGCGCACGCGTGGCTAACGTGTAACCGATGGAGATCGAATCGCCGATGAGGAGCACTCGGGGCAGCCCCTCAGCATCCTCGATGGATTTCAGCGCAGGGCTTGGCCTTCGTTTCTTTTTTGGTTTCGGTTTCGGCTTCGGCTCGGCCGCGAGCGGGACCACCAGGAGAATGAAGGTGGCGGCCACTTGACCTGCTTTGCATCTTTTAAGCATTTGTAGTCTCCTCGACAGAATGAGTGATATTGAAACGAGCATAGGAGTGCGTTACAAAAATCGCCAACGTGGGGTCGAAGCCTGAAGGCCCCACTCACTCCGTCATTCCAATATTTTATTACCCCACTCTATTCCCATGTCAGACGAAAACCCCGAGCCGGATCCAATGCAGCAGGATTTGCTCGACGCCATCGCGGGCGGGCGAAAGATAGAGGCCATCAAGATCTACCGGAAAATGACAGGATGCGATCTGAAAGACGCGAAGGAGAAAGTCGAAGAAATGTCCGCCGAGCTCTCCGAGCAGCATCCGGATGTCTTCCCGCAGCAGAAGGCCGGGTGCGCATCGATGCTGGCGATTGTCATCGCGGCAGTTCTTTCTTACCTGGTCTTTTGATCCCCATGTCCAGCCTCCTCTTAATCGTCTTCTGCACGACAGCGAGTTTCGCGGAAGAAGCTCCGACACGGGACATCGGCTCGCGAATCGAACTCTTCGTGGACGACTGGCTCATCGAGAAGATGGAGGGCGCCCACCTTCACTTGAATCGGCCGGTGCCCCGGGAAGTGGCAATCGTTTTCGACGAGCCCTGGGAAGGGAGCACGTCAGCATACGTTACTGTTTTTCAGGATGGCGATCTCTACCGAATGTATTACCGGGGCAGTGGAAACTCACCCCACCAAGTCACCTGTTACGCGGAAAGCAAAGACGGTCTCCTATTTACGAAACCGAACCTCGAGCTTTTCGAATTCAACGGCTCGAAAGAGAACAACATCGTGTGGATGGGCGCAGGCACCCACAATTTCGCGCCCATGAAAGACGCAAATCCGGGCGCCGCTCCGGATGCGAAATACAAAGCCCTCGCTGGCGGGGGCGGTGGACTCTTGCCTTTCAAATCGCCGGATGGCATCCGCTGGACGCAGATGAATCAGAAGGCGGTCATTACCAAGGGGGCCTTTGATTCACAGAACCTTGCATTCTGGGATCCGATCCGAAAGCAGTACGTCGATTTCCACCGGGGCTTTCGCAACGGCAAACGCGATATCATGACCGCCACCTCATTGGATTTTGTGAGCTGGACCGAACCGGTCTGGCTGGATTACCAGGGCGCGGTGCCTGAGCATCTCTATACCAATCAGATCACGCCTTACTTTCGTGCGCCGCATATCCTGATGGGCTTCCCCAAAAGATTTGTTCCTTCACGCCGGGGCGTGCGGCATCGCCATGGCGGTGTTTCCGACGGCGTCTTCATGACCAGCCGGGATGGCAGGTCTTTCAAGCGATGGCGGGAAGCATTCATTCGTCCCGGCCTCCAGAAACAGACCTGGGTGAATCGAAACAACATGGTCGCCTGGGGGATCGTGCAGACGGCCCCATTCATCCCGGACACACCGAACGATCTCTCCATCTACGCATCTGAAGGCTACTACACCGGAAAGAGCTGCCAGATGCGAAGATACACCTTGCGCATGGATGGTTTCGTCTCTGTGCGAGCCCCGATGGCAGGCGGAGAATTGGTCACCAGGGCGTTCACTTTTGAGGAGTCGGATGAAGAGTTGAGTCCCACGCTGCCTTCGGTAGTTGCCGGCCCGGTCAAGATTGAAAAGTCGCAGCCGCTCTTCGGAAAGTCTTCGCTCGAATTCAGCGACGCGGCCGTCCTTTCTTTGCCCGAAACGAAGAATCTCGGCAAACAGTCGACCATAGCCGTTCACGTAAAAGGAATGCCCGCCGGGCATCGCCGTCTTTTCTCTGCGTACAACGGCAGCTCCACAAAACCCCGTGAGCTGTTTTTCGATGTGAACTCCGGCGGAAACATCGGCCCGGACGGCGCCATCCGTTTCGGCTATGACGGGTGGAAGGTCGTAGCCATGCATTCAAAGATCGGGGACTGGAGCAAGGAGAAAGACCCGGACACGGTGCATCACGTCGCGGCTACCTGGAACGACGGCGAGGTCAAGCTCTACTTTGACGGCGCAGAAGTAGCGTCCGGCGGCAGGCCCGGTTCAGGTGCATTGGCACTTGAGCTCGGCGGCCTTCGCTTCGGCGAAGATTACCCGCCGACGTCGCTCACAAACGAGCCCTTCCTCGGCAAGTGCGACGACATCCTGATTCTCCGCCGCGCATTGAAGGCTTCCGAGGTGAAAACTCTCGCCGAGAAAGGAGCGTCTGCCGCCCTGAATCTGGAGCAGGAAGATGGGGCGCTCTATTCGATGGAGATGGTCAAGGACAACACGCTCCAGGATTCATTAACCCGAGACGGAAACCAGAAGGTTACGATAGGCGATGTAACACACCCGGGCGAGGTAGAGCTCATCCTTAATTATTCAACCTCGGCCGCTGGCAGCGTGCGTTGTGAGATTCTTGAGGAGCAAGGTACACCGATGCCTGGCTACACCCTCAAAGAATGCGATGAAATCTACGGCGATCACATCGAACGCTCCGTCTCCTGGCGCGGCCGGCGAGAGGTGAAGGAGTTGGTCGGCAAAAAGATCCGCCTGCGATTCACTCTGAAGGATGCGGATCTTTATTCGATCCGGTTTCGGTAAGGAGAGAATGGTTGACAGTTGATGGAAGACCTTCAGCGCCGTCGACGTTTCGCAGGTCTCACAACAGGGCCAACCATTCATCCATCAGCCATCCTTCCCCCACCCGACTGCATACCAATCCGCCTTGGGATACGCCAGCCGCAACAGCGTCCCAATCGGCCGCGGCCCCGGCTCCAATTCACCTTTAACGATTCGTGCGGATTCGATGTACTGAAGGAGCATAAGCGTGCGCGGCGAAAAGGCGCCAAAGCCTGCGCCGATGGATCCCATGAAGTTGGACACCTTCGGTACAACCCACAGACCCGACTTGTGCCGCGTATCGAGCGCGTATCTCGCTCGTGGCCGGTATGAGGCCATTCGCTCCGCGGCGGCTTTCTTTGTCACGTCAGGAACCAGATCTTCCGGTTTCGGTGGGGCTGCCTTTCCGAGAAACTGCTGCATGCTCGAGAGCCTGTAATAAGGCTTGGTCTGCCAGATACCGATGGGCTGTTTTCGAATCCAGTTACGCTGATCCGCGTCATCCATGAAGTAGGTCTTCCCCTGCCATCCTGCGATGGGCCTGCCGCTGGCGGGGTCGTAGTAGCACCAGTAAAGGCCATCCTCTGCTTTTCCTTCGACCCATTCCACGGCCTTGCGGACCGCTGCGAGGAATCTTTCGTCTCCGGAGAAACGATACAGTTCCACAAGGGCACGAGATGCGCTGCGCGTCGCCGAACTCGAGTACGCGGGCGGCTCGAAGTGTCTGGCCCGGACCGGGCGATCGTCTTTGTCGTATTGTTCTGCCCAGCCGACCGTTCCTTTCAGTTGGGCGCGGAGCAGCCACTCGCCGGCGCGTTTCATTGCGGCCACATATTTAACATCGTCAGTGATGTGATACATCAGGGCCATCACATCGATGGCATCGTTCATGGTGAGATCGTTTATCTCGCCGCCCTGCGGTTGGCCGCGAGCGGTGAGGCCGATTCCCTTTTCGGCATCGAAGTGATGAGACCAGCTGCCGTTGGGGTTCTGCGCTGTCAGGTAAAACTCTCCCGCCTTCTTGAGTGCTTCGAGGTAGCGATCATCACCGGTCAGGCGATGCAAATAAGAGAGAAAGAAGATCGGGTGCGATTGCACACTGTCCTGGAGCTTGATGTGCCGTCGGGTCGTGGCAGGCCTGATGCCGGCGACGGTCATTTCGTATCCGTGCAGCCAGAATCCGAGCTCTTTATCCTGGGCGGCGAGGAGGAATTCTCCAGTCTTCAGGGCGGCCTCAAAGAAACGGTAATCACCGAGCACTTCGTAGCTGTAGAGCAGGCGGGCAGCGATGCGGGGTGTGGCCGCGCTCTTGTCGTTCCCCACCACTTCCTCGAAATCCACCCACTCCCTTCCCTGAGCTGCCGAGCCAATCAAGGTCGGCCACGTGTATAGCGTCTGCCACCCTCCCCAGCGCTGCAGGGCGACGATCTGGTTGTAGCACTTCCGGACACCCGCCTCAGCCTCGCTCAGCAGGGCTTCATCCTCCTTGCCCAGCTCGGATGCCGGATCGAGCACCCAGAGAGGAAGGTCGTAAAGGGCAAATTCGTCCATCTCCATTCCCGGCTCATTCATACCGCCTAACCGTGCGCCGAACCCGCCTCCAACATAAAAGACCATCACCCGGCTGTGCCGGCCTGGAAATTTGATTTTACCGCGCACTGCTCTGCCATCGAGAGCGATCAACGCTTCTCCTGCGCGCCAGTCCCACGATGCGACTACTGAGTGCCACGCATCGGCCGAGACCTCGCCAAAGGGCAGTTTCAGTGTGGAGACTTCATCTCTCGCAAACCGGCCTTCTCGAAACACGAGTGACAGGGCCTCGGGATCGCGACGAATTCCCATGAAGCTCTTGCTGCGCGACTCGAACAGCCAGCGAGAAGTTCTGTCCTGCCAGACTTTTCCACGCACGAGCATCCTGAGCGTCCCCCGGTGAGGATTGAGATTGCCCTCGCCACGAAAGTGAAGATGGCCGCCCGTCTCCGCGATGCGCACGGCATTTCCGTGTTTGCCTTTCACCTTCGGGTCAATTCCAAATCCGCCGGCGAGGGGCAGGCCCGTGGCGAAGTCAGCGTCGTTCTCTTCTTCGCTGTTGAAGGAGGCGACGAAGGTGGTGTGTCGCGTCTTCTTGACTGGCGACTCAGTCCAGTGGGCCTTCAACGTCAGAGCCTCACCCGGAGGCTCAGCCAGACAAGAGCTCAACAGAGCGAAGCAGGAAAAAAGTGGAAGCATCGTTGAATCTCGGGCGGCCCGGTGGGGTCATGAACGAAAACGTATCGCCTCAGTCGATCACTCGATAGTGAGCGTGTCGAAAGATCGGATGGTTAATCCGCCATCGACTTTGATGGCTGCGCCGTGCATGTAATCGCATCCGCCAGAGAGGAAGAATGCCACCAGATTGCCAACCTCTTCCGGGTATCCCAGGCGTCCGAGTGGAACCGCTCCTTTTCCGCAGGCTTCACGATAGAAGGCAAGCCGAGGAAGGGTCATGAGCGTCTCGAAGATACCGAGTTGGAGCTCGAGCACTTTGATTTTGTGCTTGCCATAGTGGGAAGCGAATTCGCTCGACATGCCGTGCATCGCATGCTTGGAAACGCCGTAGGCCGGCCTTTTGGCGTGTGGCATGGTGACGGAGCATGAAGTGACATTTACCAGGTAGCCGCCCTTGGCCTGCATGTATTCGCAGGCTCTTTTGCTCAGCTCGTACGCCGCGTGGAAATTGATGCGCAGGAGTTTTTCGGCCTCCTCGGCCGGCTCATCGTGCGGGATCTCGCTCTGCGTGACGTACGTGGTGCCAAGGTTGTTGACCAGCAAATCCAGTTGGCCGAATTCACGTTCCACAGCATCAATAAGCGCAGGAGCGGCTTCCTGGTAATCTGACGCGCTGAACTGCACAGGAATGATCTTTCGATCGGGCGCTTCCGCGTAAAGCTCGTCGCGAAGTTTCATCGCGCCTTCGACGCTGCTGTTGTAGGTGAAAATAATGTCGCAGCCGTTCTGCACGAGAGTTCTGGCGATACCTGAGCCGATGCCTTCGATGCGGCCGAACTCTTCGGTTTGCTTGCTGCTGCCCGCGCCAGTCAGGAGCGCAGCCTTGCCGGTGAGGTCGTAAGTGTTAGGCATCTTCTTCTATCTCGGCTTCACTTTGACAGCGCAATCAATCGTGAACGGTGGCAGCGGGATCGAGATGGTCCGTCCGGTGACGGAAGCATCTCCTTTCTTGACCACTTTGCCGGTCACGGTGTTCCACACTTCGTAGGTGTAATCGCCGAAACCCATCGCGAGCGAGAGGCTGGCGCCGTTGAACGTTCGAGCGGAACCCTCCCGGGGCCAGCTCTCCATTGCGATACGGTCATACACCCAGACATAAGCCCGCTGCCCGTTGGTGAGGACCTTCGTATCAAGACGAAGTCGATCGAAAGGATTCCCCGCAACGACCACACCGGCCTCATCATGCTGATAGAGCCCCTGGTTCCGACGGTCTTCTCCCTTCGCGTAATTGGCCAGAGCTTTGTAACGAAAATACTGATCCTTGTGATCGATGAACTCGAACCACCACAACAGCGGCGTCGCCGCGGATGGCGTCATGTAAGTGGCCCAGAGCCCGGCCTGCAGGTCCGCTTTCAGCAGCGCGACGACTTGTGCTTCGCTGGTCGCCCAGGGGCTGCCGCCATACTCGGTAACGAAACAGGGCTTGCCGTACTGGCCGGCGCGTGCATAAGTCTGATCGATGAGCTGAACAATGCTATTCTTGCTGCGGTAGGCATCGACCACGACGTAATCAATCTGGGGCAGCGAAACAACTTTGGGATCAATCCGGTGCCAGTCTGTTGAATAGTGCGTGGTCACCAGATGTTTGAAGGAATCCAGGTTGCGAAGTTCCTGGGCGATTTCGCGATGCCAATCCGCCTTTATCGGGTTGTTCCTGAATCTAAATCCGGCACCGGTCAGGTCCAGTTCGCTCCACAATTCGATACCCATAATACGAGGGCTGTAGGCCCAGCGGGCAACCACGTAGCGAAGCGTCTTTTTGTAGATATCCCGGGCCTGCTGATTCGCAAAATAGTCCTCCGTATCGTAGGCAGGTCCGCCGTTGTCGGCGTTGTATGGATTGTTGATCCATTCCGGGTCGCACCAGGTGCTGGCTTTGCCATGGTTGTCGAGCACCAGGTGGTAATAGATATCGTATTTTTCTGCGAGCTCGAGCATGTAATCCAGCTTGCTCGCGTTGGCGAGGTTGTAATCGGTCAGACCCCGGTAGCCGCGCCAATCGCTGGCCCACTCGATAGCAAGCCACCAGCTCGCCATCCAGATTTCCGCGAAGTTTTCACCATTCTCATGCATCTTGCGCAGGATTTCGTCGTAAGCATAAGTGCCCCTGTCCGGCGGCAGCTTTTCCTTTTCAAGAACAGTCGCCCACCAGCGTTCGTCAAACGGCGAGCGGACGTTGTGACCGATCGGGTAATAGAAATCTCCATTCGAAAATTCAAAATAGCTCGGGTCCGTTTTGCAGACTCTGACGAACCCGGGCTTATTGGTAGGTTTGGCGATGAACGATTGCCATTGGGATTCGATGGTCTCTCCGCGTGTTCTGACAATCAGGCGATACTTGTGCGCGCCTGGTTCCATCGGCGTGAAACGTACCTTCCATGAGGGCGCGCCCAAAGGGATCATCTCCTCCCACCTTTCGACCGTGAGCTCTGAATTCACCGCGCGGTTGGAATTGGCGACCCGGTCATCCACCAGAAATCGTTCTCGCCGCGGGTTGTCTTTGCTGCGGATGTATTCCTGATGGTAAAAGCCCGGGACCGTGTATCCCTCTGTCGGTGATTTGAACTCCGCGTCGACCTGGATGTGGTTGGGATCGAACGGGTTCTTGAACTCCCTGTTCAGGCGGAACGAGACCTCAAACTTCTCAAACACCCCCAGCTTTGAAGGCCCCGGTCTGAAATCCAGAATCCGCAAAGGCACTTTCTTTACCGTCCCGGCCACCCTTTCCACCACGTCGATACTGAACTCACCCGAATAGCTCTGTCGCGAGATGAGCTTGATGCCGAGAGTATTGGCATGCGCGGCCACCCGATTGCCCCAATGGCCATAGTGGTCCTGCGGCAGCAGGCTGACACTTTCAGATGAGACATCCACAGCTATCTGATGCCAGCCATCCTGGAGCTTTCCGGGATGAAGATATTGATAAAAGAGACCGTCCTTGTCCTTCAGGTAAAGCAATACCTGCATATCAGAGGGAGAGCCCTGGGGCACGAAAACCCAGAAGCGGATCTCTTTGAGGGTCTGCACCTGAAGGTCGCCGACGAACTCAATCTGTGCTGCGCGGGGGAATGCACTCTTTACCAACAGAAACCTGCTGCCATGCTTTGTGCGTCCGGAAGCCGATTTGATCTGGCAATCCCGAGCCTTCCATTCCTGGGTGCCGTCTTCGAAAGACCAGCGAAGCGGCACCTGAGCCGACTGCAGTGAACCGGGCCCGGATATCACTGGCCCGGATTGCCCAAAGCCGGGCGCACACAAGATTGCGAAGAGAATTATCAACCGATGCATGAGGCAATCATACAACCAAAACGTTCGAAAAGGCACGATGAAGGTGAAGCATCGGCGGAGAGGGAAAAGTTCGGAGGCTGATTGTGCCCAAGGGTTCGCGCTTTGCCATTCGCTGAAATGGAAGAGCGGAAAAGTGGAACAGTGGAATGGTGGATGGTCGGACCGACATGCTGGAAGGATGATTGGCCACGAACAAGTGAAGACGACACTTGCTTTGCCGCATCTCAAAGTCATGCTGGAGAGACTTGTTCCATTGCTGCTGATCAATCTTCTGTGGACACTCCACATCTCCGCCGTAGCGATTTAATTCTCCTCGCATTGCTCACCATTGCTGCGGGTATACCCGGGCTGGGTGGCCTCTCCATCACTCGTGAAGATGAGAGGTTCTATATACAGACCGTTATCTCCATGCCGGAGAATGGGCACTATCTGGTGCCGACCTATTACGGTTATCTTCATCTCGGTAAACCGCCGTTGATGAACTGGCTCGTCCTTGGTTCATGCAAGGTTTTCGGGTTCAGTCTATGGGCATCGAGGCTGCCATCCCTGCTGGCCGGTGCATCAGTCGTTGTACTCACTTGCCTTCTGGCCAGGCGGTTGTTCCAGGACCCGTTGACCGCACGGCTTGCCGGGCTGATGACGGCCTCCAGTTATACCATTCTCGTGCATTCCAGACTCGCATTGACCGACATGGTGATGCTGGCCGGGATGCTCGTACTTTATCTGAATGTTTTTGCCGTGATATCCGGCGAGAGAGCACGGAGACGATACTTCCTTGCTGCGGTGGGGCTCGGAATAGCAGTCATGGTCAAGGGCCATGTGGGACTGGTATTGTCCGCGCTGCCAATCGCAGCGTTCTGTATCATCGAGCGCAGGAGTCTTAAGGAAACAGGGAAAGGCCAACTGTTCAATCCCTGGTTCTGGTGCCCTGCACTGATTTTCTGCTTCTGGTGGTACGCTCTTCTCTTATCTGCTGATACTCCCGCATCTGAATTCGCCAGATACCATAAACCGTCTGACCAGAGCCTCAGGGATGCCTTCATTTCTTTCTTCTATAATGAGGAAATCAATGCGCGCGCTGGGGGAGACCTCTCTCGAATCGGCAAAAATATCCTGCGTTACCCTGTAGATTATCTTCGGATTTCATTTCCATGGTCTTTGCTGGCTCTTTCAGGATTCTTGATCTGGGGCAGGCCACTTCTTAAAGAGCTTGTGGACAGACGCAGGGAGACGGTCTTTCTGCTCTGCCTTGTTATTCCGGTTTTTCTATTCTTCACCCTTGTGGTTCGTCAGACGTCCAGATCCCGTTACCTACTGCCAATCGTGCCTGGAATTGCGATTTTTGCGGCGCGTTTCGTGGCCCTCAAAGCGGATGCAATCCCATGGGCTGTCACCAGCGTCAGATATCTTTCACTGGTTCTGATGATTCTCTTCAACATTTTTTTTATCTATGTTGGCCCGGCGGTGCGCGAGAGCCCATTCGAAAAACTGGTTCTGGATCTGAAGCCGAGATTGACTGCAGCTGATGCAATTCTGGTGGGCGGAATGTGGCTGAAATGGCACACATATGCAGGAGCCATCCTGGGCAGGAAAACAGATTTTATTGGCTACAGGCCGAATTCCGATTCCGTCAGGCTCAGGCTCAGAAAACACGAAGGTGAGAACGTCTATGTTCTTATGGATCGCAAGTACTTTGATCTCTGGGATCAGCCAGTCCAGGATTCCTTCGAGATCATCTCTGAGCGCAAAGGAATTGAAGGACGCATTAAATTTCGAGATCTGATTAATTCGATTACCGGCAAGGAACTTCACGAAGAGAACACACTGAATCTGATGTTGCTCAGATATAGTGTGCGGCTCAAAAGCGAATAGAGAATCTGTTTCCAACCTTTCAGTCTTCAAAGGAATACCATCATGGCCAAAACTCGAAAACTGCATCTGTCACCTTCGGTCCAGCACAAACACTTGATGAAACAGACAGCTCGCCCCCTTGCCTACACAGACGGCGACGTGAAGGCGTGGCAGCGCAAGCTCCGCAAAAAAGTGAAGGAGCTCCTTGGGGATTATCCGAAGGAACGCGTACCGCTCAGGGCGGCATCCCTTTGGAAGCGCGAGCATGAATTGGGTTCTATCGAAAAGATAGCATTCACCAGTGAGCCCTATTCGGACGTCCTCGCTTATGTCTGTCTTCCGGCGAATGCTGAGCCGCCCTACACTTTCATGATCTGTGTCCAGGGCCACACGAGCGGCATGCACCATTCGATAGCAGTGGAGCGCGATGATGAGACGAAAGCGATGGACGTGCCCGGAGACCGTGATTTTGCACTGGGATGCATGAAGCGCGGCATAGCGGCGCTATGTATCGAGCAGCGATCATTTGGCGGGAGGCGAGAGCTTGTGCAGGAACGTGTTGCCCAGCATGGGTGCCACGATGCTACCATGCATGCGTTGATGCTGGGCCGCACTCTGATTGGAGAACGCGTCTTTGATGTCGACCGCGGTTTGGACTATCTGGAAACTCGTGATGACTACGATCCCAGGCGAGTGGGCATCATGGGCAACTCCGGCGGTGGAACAATTAGTCTTTTTTCGGCCGCGGTTTTGCCCAGGCTCAAATTCGCCATCCCTTCCTGCTACTTCTGTACTTTCGCTGATTCGATCATGTCCATATATCACTGCATGGACAACTATGTGCCGCACCTTTTAAATTACGCGGAAATGCCGGATGTGATGGGTCTGTTCGCGCCCAAACCGGTGGTTTTAGTCGCGGGGAAGGATGACGTTATTTTTCCCATCAAGGGCGTTCGCAAGGCATTTAAACACCTGAAACGCATTTACAGGGGGGCGGGCGCTGAAGACAAATGCCAATTAGTCGTCGGCCCGGAGGGGCACAGGTTCTATGCGGACCTGGCATGGCCGAAAATGCTAGAGCAAATTAATGCTTAGTGTGCTCGGAGGCGCGGATTGTTTACAGGGGAGACAATGGAGAAAGTTTGCCCTTTCTCCTTAGAGTTAGAGAGTCACCACTTCCGGCGGGTAGAAGGTGATGGTGTCGAACTTCTGAATCCACTTCAAAAGTTTCTGAGCAGTGCTGTAGTCAGCGGCAGTGGCCTCGGCCTCTCTCGGAAAGAGGGAGCGGTATTTCCTGAGAAAAGTGACTTTGGACTGCAGCATGGCGATGTACTCTCTTAATATTTTTTCGCAGAGACGACAGCGGATGCGCCAGGCTTTACCCCGGTCAGTAAATCCAGTGACCTGCTGGGTCTGCAGATCTCTGTTCATCAGGTAATCGATGGTGGCCGGATGCTGGTGATTGACGTTGCGTCGTTTGCGGTCGAGGCGTGCGTTGAGAATTGCCAGTTGGCTCTTAATTTTCGCCTTCAGCTGCATCTGTTTACATGCCTTTGAGTATTTGGAACTGGATGTCTTGGGATCGAGTTCCGCATCCGCGAGGATCTCCTTCAGTTCCTGAATTCTCTTGGCAGATGAGGCCATCGTCTTTTCTGGCAATTCGGCAGATTCGCGAAGGTTCTTCTCTACTGCTTCCCAGGTCCATTTCTCGCGCTGAGCTTTTTTGGCAAGGAGCTTTCTGGCCCCTCGGTCGAGGGATCTGTTACGTTTCTTCGCCTCGGCCATTGCCATCGAAATCTTGCGGGGGATAAGCTTTTCTTCGTCCGCAAGGGATTTGCGAAGCGTCTTGGTGAGTTTCTCCTCATCCCTGATCTGCTTCATGAGCTGGCCGCGATCCTCCCGGTTTAATGCTTCTTCCGCGATGGTCTTTCGATGGCTTGCCTGCCTCTTTCTGGAACTGGCTACTTTGCCTTCGAGCACGCTTAGCTCATCTTCCACTCTGATGATCTGCTGATTGGCCAATTCCCTGGCCTCGATATCGAGCACAAATTCAAGCGCTGAGATCATCAGGCGGAACTGTTTGCTGGCTGAATCCTCTTCAGCGACCAGGGGTGCAAAAACGGTGATGAGGGTGATTGCGATGAAGCTGGTGCTATGCATACCTTTACTCTTGACGCAGTTGTCTGGTGTAAACGACGTTGCCCCCGTCCGTGTGGAAAAGTGCCGGGCCGTCCCGCCCGGTGATGTGGACGTACGCTCCATGCTCCTTATAGAGTCTGAGCGTTTCTG
>Ga0187827_10001391_pt1 | contig 35678 bp, 27 predicted proteins | sample ETNtaG_39_FD_167969 | JGI IMG/M metagenome (GOLD analysis project Ga0187827, IMG submission 167969) | Marine microbial and viral communities from oxygen minimum zone, Eastern Pacific Ocean - ETNP2014_SV_150_PacBio MetaG (Illumina Assembly) | ecosystem: Environmental > Aquatic > Marine > Hypoxic...
AACTGTGCTCCTTCGCCCGATCCGAGAGCTGCAGCAGTTCACGTGACGGCAGGATTTGGATCGCGGCTAAGCCGAAGGCGAGGAGGAAGAGACAAGGAGACAGGGAGAGGGGGAGAGGGGGAGACGAGGAGAGGGGGAGACGGGGAGAGAGCAATCCAACAACCGTATAAATCACCACCGCCACGCAGATGAAGAGAGCTACCTGGACGTGCCCTGCGAGGAAGGGCATCGCCAGCGCAAGGGCGCAGAGGAAGAAAGGGATCAGGAATCGGGGATGCTGGATACTCGATACTCGATGCTCGATGCTCGATGCTCGATGAACTTCCGCGAGTTCCTCGCTTTCCTTGCCTCCTGCCACACCCGGCGCCTCGGCTTCAGGCGGCTGTTCCACATCCAGCATCCAGCATCCAGCATCCAGCATCTTTTCAAGAAAATAAAAAACCCACGGCATCCAGGCCGCCGCACTCACCGCATTCACGTGCACCAGGTGCGAGAGCATCCAGCCGTTCAGCGAATAACAGATCGCGGACAGCGCGGCCGGCCACGCGCTCACCCATTTCCGCATCAATAAAAACATCCCGGACGCGGCCAGCAGGTAATGGAGCACGATCGAAAAGTTCATCGCCACCCAGGTCTTCAGCCACGAATACAGGAGCAGATTAGGCGGATACGCCGCGCCCGACTGCCCCTCCGCAAAAAGCGGGAACCCGCCCAGCACATCCGGGCACCACAACGGCCACCGACCCGACTTCCACTGCTCCGCATAAAAATGCCGGCACGGATAATTCTGGATACCGATATCCTGAAAGAAAAAAGTCTTCTGCAGGAACGCGGCCTCCCAGAAGAAAGCGAGGATGAAGAAAAATGTAATGAGTAATGAGTAATGAGTAAGCAGAGAGCGGGCGCCCGTTTTTTCTGGCGGTTGCGGCTCTTGCTGATCATTGATCATGGGGACTCTGTATGAGCGTTGGATGCCATAGGGATACTGGATGCTGGATACTTGTAGTGCCGACTCTGTATGAGCGTCGGCTGCTATAGGGATACTGGATACTCGATACTGGATGCTGGTAGTGCCGACCCTGTATGAGCGTCGGCTGCTATAGGGATACTGGATACTTGTAGTGCCGGCTCTGTATGAGCGTCGGCTGCTATAGAAGCGTTCGTTCAGGCCTCCTGCACTCGCAGTAGAGGCCGAAGCTCAAACAACACCGGCATTACCAGCATCCAGTATCACTCGCAGTAGGGGCCGCTGCTTAAACAACACCGGTGTTACCAGCATCCAGTATCGAGTATCCAGTATCCAGTATCCAGCATCAGCCATCATTCGCTCATGGTGAACCCCGTCGTTTATAGTTGAATCGGCATAACCAGCATCGAGTATCGAGTATCCAGCATCCAATCAGCACCCGAAGCTCATAGCAAAATCGGCACTCCCAGCTTACTCATTACTCATTACTTATTACGTATTACGTATTACGCATGAGAAACATCCTCCTTTCCCTCGAAGTCATCCTCGTCATGGGCCTCGTGGCCGGCATGTCGGCCATGGGCTACTTCAACCTCACCGGGGCCCGGCGCGCCAAAAACGAGATGTATGCGCGGCAACTGCTCTCCACGCTCCACAAGGCGCAGCAGGCGTTCAAGAACGAAGTTCAGAGCGATCGTGACAAAAACGAAAAGGCCGAATTCGGCACCCTCGCCGAGCTCCTCGGCCTCAAGGAATCCTTCTCTTACCGCAAGTTTGAGATCTTCGATATCGATGTGCCTGCCCCCCATATCAGCATGATGGGCGAATTCCGCCGGTCGCTCGACCTGCCGATGGAAGAGCAGGAAGAGATCGTCATCGACCCCAACGCAAAGCCGAAAAAGAAAAAGAAAGAACGCACCGGCGACCCCAAGTGGCTGTACGAAAGCCCCGCCTACAGCCGCGAGCCGTACAACCGGCTTATCTTTGACGGCTATGCCTACCGCGTCTTCCTCCCGCAGATCGGGGCCGACCGTAAGGACATGACCGAAGAAGAGAAAATGAAAATGGTCGTCGCCGATGTCGAACAGTACTGGTGCGCTTACGCCTGGCCGATCAAGCACGGCAGCTCCGGCGAATTCGCCTACTTCATCGATTTCAACGGCAAGCTCTACGAATCCACTGACCCGGCCATCAGCGAGCACCTCGAACCCAAAATCGGCGCCATCGACGCATACAAAGGCCGTGAATTTACCAGCCCGGTAAACGACACCACCTGGGCGCCCTACGTTCCCCCCAAACCGCCCGCTCCACCCAAAAAGGAAGGTGACGCCAACGCCGATGCAAACGCAGACCAACCAGGTGACGCAAATGCAGACGCCAATGTCGACAAGCCGCAAAAACCCAAAGAAACACCGGAAGAGATCAAGACCCGCAAATACAAAGAAAAGAAAGAAGAGGAAGAGAGACGAAAGAAACTGATCGAAGAATCAGAGGTGGATATTGATATTGATTAGGGTGCGGGAACAGGGAGTGCCGGTGTTGCTGTGATGGCGGCCTCAACAGGCGCTGATTGCTGGATGCTGGATACCCGATACTGACATTACCGATGTGGTTTTAGCAGGGATACCCCAACGCGGCGTCAACCTGCCTTAAAATCTAGGTAAGCCACTTAAGTTTTACGGCAGCTTTCGATAATAGATGATGTCTCAAATTTTCTGCATGGCTGGTATCAGAGGATTGCAGTTTGAGATGGTGCGAACCTGCTGCATCAAAGCAGCGCGGTTTCATAGACTGTAGGGCTCTGCCGAACACTATCGACCCCGCGCTCCGCCGACCAGGCCGCTTCGACCGTGAAATTTTCATCCCGGTTCCCGATCAGGAAGGCCGCCTCGACGTCCTCAAGGTGCACAGCCGCCATATGGCGCTCGGTGACGACATCAACCTCGAAAAGGTCGCCGAAATCACGCACGGTTTTGTCGGTGCCGACCTCGCCAGCCTCTGCCAGGAAGCCGGCATCCTGGCCATCCAGGAGGTCATGCCGCAGGTAGATCAGCGTGGGGGGATGCTTTCGACCCGCTTTCTTGGCCGCCTGCACGTGCGCATGGAACATTTTCAAAAAGCGCTCAAAGACGTCCGGCCATCGACCATGCGCTCGGTCACGGTGCAAATCCCCGACGTCAAATGGGCCGACGTCGGCGGCCTCGCATCCGTCAAGGAAAAACTCCAGGAAGCCGTCATCTGGCCGCTCAAGCACGCGGCGCTGTTTAAAGAGGCGGATGTGAACCCGCCCCGCGGCATCCTGCTTACCGGCCCTCCGGGCACCGGCAAGACGCTGCTGGCCAAGGCGCTCGCCAATGAGAGCAATGTGAATTTCATTTCTATCAAGGGGCCTTCGCTCGTCTCCAAGTACGTGGGCGAATCGGAGAAAGCGATTCGGAACATCTTTACCCAGGCCCGGCAGGCTGCGCCGTGCATCATCTTCTTCGATGAGATCGATGCGATTGCGCCGAGGCGCGACGGCACCGATTCGAATTTCTCCGACCGGCTCGTGGCGCAGCTCCTGACCGAAATGGACGGCGTCGATGATCTGAAAGGTGTCCTGATCCTCGCAGCCACCAATCGCCCCGAAGCTATCGACAAGGCGTTGTTGCGTTCCGGGCGCTTCGACGAAATCATCGATATCCCCAACCCTGACGTGGACAGCCGGCTCTCGATCCTGAAAGTACACACCCAGAACAAACCGGTCGCCGAAAACGTCGACCTCGCCAAGCTGGCCATCCTCACCGAAGGCATGAGCGGCGCCGAGCTGGAAGCCGCGTGCCGCCAGGCCGCCATGATGGCCGTCCGCCGTATGGTTGGTAACAGCGAATCCGAAAGCGACTGCTCCGTCACCCAGCATGACCTCATGCGCGCGATCAACGAATGTCGCACCATGACCGGCAAAGAGCCGATCGCGGATTCACGCCCCAAGGTGCTGGTAGTCGACGACGAAAAAGACATCCTCAGCTTGGTCTGCAAAGTCCTCACCCGCAACGGATACGAAGGCGTCCCCACTGACGACCCGCAGGAAGCCATCGAGCGCATCCGCAACGAATACTTCGACGTGGCCGTGCTCGATATTCACCTGCCTGGCACGGACGGCGTCGAGCTCCTCAAAGACATCAAAGTCGTCCAGCCGCATCTGGGCGTGGTGATGGTCACTGCGGACGCTGATGTGCAATTCGCGGTCGATTCCCTCAAAGCCGGAGCGAACGATTACATCCTCAAGCCGTTCGATCTGAATACGCTCATGACCAGCGTGCAGGATGCATTCAAGATGGCCCGGAAGAGCAAGAAGGGGGATGAGGTGGAGGCGGAGGGGTTGGCGGAGGCAGGTAAATGATGAATGTCGAAATACCCAATGACAAAAGATGACGAAGCTCGAATGACGAAAAGGCCGTCGTCATTTCTCAGCAAGTTTCCGCACAAATACCGCGTGCTCTTCAGTGCCTAAACCTTCCTGCAGCTTCTGAGAAAGCCGGGCTGCATCACCATCAAGCACAGCAGAGACATCGAGCCATAAGCCGGGGAAGACTTCGCTTTTGAGCAGCCCCGATTCGTCTGGTTCAAGCCGCATGTAATCGCCGTCGCGCAGGACAAACCAGTCCACTTCGTTCTCCAGTACCCGCCAGACGAGATACTCTTTGACGCCGTTGCGGCGATAGGCATTGAGCTTGTCGTGCAGGTCGTAGTTGGCCGAGCTGGCGGCTATCTCGACAATCAATTCCGGCGCGCCGGTGAGGTAGCCATCGCTGTCAATACGGGCCTGGCCCCCGCATTCCGGTGCGATGGTCAATGCTGCATCCGGCTGCGGCTCGTTATCCATATCCAGCCGAAGGGAGCTGTTGTCATCTCCTTCGACGCCGGGTGTGGCCGTGGTATAGGCGCCAAGCCAGCTAATAATCTTAAAGTGTGGTTTGCCGTGCTGTTTGCTTCGGACAGGTGAGGGCATATAGACAGTTCCTTCGATGAGCTCGGCCTTCTTTATATGAGGCATGGCCTCGTAACGGCGCTCGAATTCATTGCGTGTGAGGCGGTCGCCCTGTGCCAGCGGCAGAATCTCGGCAACCGGTTTTTCGGCGACGATGCTCATGCTTACCTCAGCCGCGCCTTCACAAAAGTCTGAAACCGCCCGCTCAGATTAGGATTGAGCGTGGACGCCATGTAGCCCTCTTTCTGGATTTCCTTATCCAGATCCCGGACTCGTTTGCCGGTGTCCTTGTGCGTCTTGAAGAATGAGAATGCCGGGTTGCTCTGCTCGGTTCGGGCGAGGGTGGCGAGGAAGTTACGCAGGCCGTGCACGCCGTAACCGGCACGGTAGGCGTAGAGAACGCCGAGCTTGTCCGATTCCGTTTCGTGTTTGCGGCCGTAGCCGGATTCCATGACGTCGGTGAAGCCGCCGATGATCGAGGCGTAGTTTTCCTGTTTCTGTGGGGCTTTGTCTTTGGTGAGGGCAAAGAGCAGCCCCTGCGCAGCCGCGGCTTTGAACTTTGCCGAGCGCACCATCTTGATAGCGTGCTGTTGCGTGATGTGTGCGATTTCGTGGCCAAGCACACCGGCGAGCTCTTCTTCATTGGCGACCAGTTTCAGCAGTCCGGTGGTGATAAAGACATAACCGCCGGGGACGGCGAACGCGTTGGGGTCGTTATTCTGGCAGACCGCAAAGAAGTACGGGGTGTGCGGCCGATCCGAAGCGCGGGCCACTACGTTGCCGACCATGCTGACGTAGGCGAGCAGGTTTTTATCCTGCACCACGGGCCCGAATTTTGTCAGGGCTTCGAGCGCGATGGTCTCGCCCATGGTGGCTTCCTGCTGGTAGTTCACGCTGCCGGAGGTGCGCAGCAGATCGACAATGGACATGCCAAGCGCGTCTTCCTGGCTGGGCGCGTTCCGGGCGTTGGTGGAGGCGGGCTTTTTATTTTCCGGTTTCTCGATCGCTTTTTTCAGAAGAGAACCGAAATCGAATTTCTGGGCCTGAGCGGCCGGGACGATGAGTAAAAGCGAGAGGATGATGCGGGGCATGGGGCGTAATACGTAATGAGTAATGAGTAATGGAGGATTCGGGATTCGGGCGGGAATCAAAATTCCTGTTCAATCAGCGAACTCTCCGATTTTTCCGGTCTTGAGAAAATTATCGATCTCGGAATCGAGCCACTTTTTGTAGGCCGTGTTGGCGGTCTTCTGCTCGGTTGTTTCGAGGTTGCCGTTTTTGTTTTTGTCGAAGGTCTTCACGGTGAACGGGAAGGTCTGGATAGAGTTGAGGTCGCTGATGGCGCGCTTGGAGATACCTTTTTCACTGGCGTAGTTCTGCGAGACTTTTTTGAGGCCGCGGATGGCGCCGCCGGTCTCGAGGTCGGAGGTCTGGATGCCTCCGCCGAACGCGAGGTGATTCTTTACGTCCTTCGGTTTTTCATCGACGAGCTTGTTGAAGTAGATCCAGCCGGTGACGTTCGGTTTGTCCGCGATGGCTACCTGCATCCAGCGCCCGTCGCCTTTATTGAGCACCTTGAGCTTGGTGCCGCGGAGGATCTCGCTGACGGTCGTGGCCGAAGCGCTCTTATCGGATTTCAACCGGGCCTTTGGGACGCTTACGTATTTTTCGCCACTCTTGCTTTTGGATCGGCTGGAGCGTTTGCTGCTTTTCTTTCGCCGATCGCGAAGCCCGGCATCCAGCGCGGGAAGGGCGAGCAGGCCCGCGGCAATGAATATCAATGCACGTTTCATTGGTTTGATTTGGGAAAGGTAAGATGGGTGAAGGGTTACCCGAAGGATTCTAGTGATATGTGACCGTTTGCAAGTCGCGATATTCGATACTGGATACTCGATGCTGCGGTTGGAATACTGGTCTTTGCTGTGAGTGATGCTCGATACTGGATGCTGGATGCTGGGTAGTGCCGGTGTTGTTGGGCTCTGCGGTTGGAATGCTGGAGTATTGGAATGTTGGAGTGTTGGAATGCTGATCTTTGCTGTGAGTGATGCTCGATACTGGATGCTGGATGCTGGGTAGTGCCGGTGTTGTTGGGCTCTGCGGTTGTAATGCTGAGAGTGATGCTCCTGGGTAGTGCCGGTGTTACTGCAATGTCGGTTTCAGTTGAACGCCGCATCGGTCGTTTCGAGCCTGAACCGCATAACCCAGCATCGAGTATCCAGCATCCAGTATCACTCACAGCACCGATCGGTGTAATGACCAGAGCATCGAGTATCCAGCATCCAGTATCTGTATCAGCACCGATCGGTGTTGATACTCGGTATGACCAGCATCGAGTATATCCGCATCCAGTATCGAGTTGCCGACAAGATCGCGTACAAAACCTCACCCTCCTTCTCAGACTCTCCGCCAGCCTCTAAATCGCCTGAAACAACCGATTTAGACGTAAGTCATTGAAAACGTTGGGGCTGTGTTTTGGCGGCTTTAAGCGGACCTTCTTTACCGAAAATAGCGGTGCACGCAGATACTGCTGCGTTCATGGTCTGGGGAATGTAGATCCAGGATCCCACCCAAGGGAATCCTGCAAGCGGCATTCTTACAGACACACAAATTCTGGGGGACAGGCTTGTTTACCTGTCCATCTGCACAGGCGACAAACCTGTGCCCACTATTTCCCAAGGAGGCCGCATGCATCTGTAACCAAACCCATCAAGGCGACGTTCCGACCGGCCGCAGGGCCTGCGAAAAAATGCAGTATGTCCACGGCAGGGAACGTCCGAACTCATCCAGATCGAGCGTTCCATGTAGCCACGGGCTGCCAGCCTGTGGTTAGAAGATGCCGTGAAAAGACATCCCTAATCTTTGCGCGGATCCGAATCGCCCGATCTCTAACCTGACGGCATTCCCGGATCCGTTGCACACGTATCTCGGGAGGTTCCCTCATGCCCGTCATCGGAAACACCGTGGCATTGGCCGATCCGCAGCGTGCGCGATCGAACATTGCTTCGATGAGCTTAATTAACCAGGTCAACGCCTTGAACCGAGAGATAGCCTTGAGACAACTGAAAATTGCCACCGGTAAAGCACAACCACGTATGGAAGACGGCGCATCTTTCTTTGTGCTCCAAAACAAAATGCGCAACCAAGTCCGCGGAAAAGCAATGGCGCTCGATAACATAGGCGACGCCAAAGATGAGCTTTCGCTCGCCGAAGCCGGTCTCCTCCAGATCGACGATCTGCTCGGCCATATGCGCGACATCGTCGTCCGCGGCGCCAACGACACACTTACCAGCGAACAACGCGACGACATCCACCGCGAGCTCATGATGCTCGCCATGGCCATCGACGAAGTAGCCGAACGCACCAAGTTTAACGAAGGCGGCTTCGACGAGATGCCGCTCCTCGACGGCAGCTTTGGCCATACTTATCAGGTCGGCCCCAACGAAGAAGACAAGTTTCATGTCGAGATCGGCGAGTTCACGTCCGAAGCTCTCAACGTCAACCTCGCGGAAAACGAAGACGACCCCGAATCCGGCATCAACGTCCTCGATAACGCCGGCGCCAAGCGTTCTATTTCGCTCATCGACTTCGACGTCGACCTGACCGTCAATCCTTCCATAGGGACAGATGCTTCAAGTGCCACGAACGCGAACGCGTTTAACACTTGACCGACGTTTCCGCCATTGGTCGTGTTGCTCAGCGTCGCGGTGAGATCCACGTCGAAGAGCTGGGTGACCTGGCCGTTCTGCGTCAGACTGTTGGCGGCATCACTGTCAGTACCTGTGAAGTCTTCGAGCTTGGCGAAGCCGCTCTGATCACCACCCTGATCCTGGGCGATGTTCGCAGCACCACGTGCAAGCCAATCGTTGGCGTCGGCGCCGGCGATGTACTTCTGCAGGTAATTGAAGTTGAAACCAGCGGAGCTGGCATTGGTACCTTCAACAGCACCAATCGTGACGGTCTTGGTGTTGTTGGCGGTTGCCGTCTGGCTCAGACTTGCGGTCTGAGTCTGGGCGTTGGTGACATCTGAACCGCTGAATGCACGAGCGGCCTGAGCCGTATCCTGGCTCTGCGATGCACTTCTGAAAGCGTCAGCTTGAAGATTATTCAGGATGGCGCGATGTTCCCTGACACCGCCCTGGAGCGCTGTAAGGGATGGCTTTCATTGAAGAAACGGGCATGAGCTGCCTCCTCATAAAACGAGAAAACGCCAGCAAACTTATTTGCAGGCCGGTTAGAACGATGGCTTGCTTCCCGGCACGGAAACAAGATCCATCACAGCGACAGTTAAAGATGTGCTCTCAAGCTCCGGGCGAGCTCAATGACGCATCTGTGGAACTGTCGGCACTCCCTCTGAAGCGGGCCGGTGCGTTTTCGGGCTAAGGAGTTATCCGTGTTTCCTGGGGCCCGAAAGGCCGTTTCCTGAAGAAGCCCACGCCTGGGGAATGGCGATATGGTTAATGGACCATTCCCGAGGCTTGGGCTTAATGCTCAGCATTCCTGAACACTGAAACCTTTACTAGACCGTTACGGTGATCGAATTCTGCACGTTTGTGCTTTCCGTATTGGCCGCGGAGGCGGTGCTGCTGTTCTGGGCGTTACCGTCGTTTTCGGTCACGCTTCCGTCTTCATTCAGCCCGGCGCCGGCGGATTGTGCGAGCACCTGATCCTGCGAAGCTGCGCTGGAGTTGATGGACGTATCCAAACCATCGAGCGCGTTAAGGTGGACAAACAGGTTCGTCGTGCGCGGCGAGAGGTCGGCCGTCTCGTTTCTTGTCAGGTCAAACGTACCGGTCAGGTTGATCGTGTTATTCTGCTGGTCGACAGTGGCGGTCTGGACGACGGTGTTATCCACATCTCCACCATCGGCGACGGCTACCTGTACGGAATCTGCTCCGCCCTGGCGCTGGCCCGTGGTAAAGATGGCTTGTGCAGCCTGGTCGCGGAGGCTGGCCCCGATCTCACGGAAGCGGGCCTGGTTAAACGCGTTGCCTTCTTCGTCTGCAAAGGTGGTGTTGGAAACACTTGCCGAAAGATCGACATCGAAGAGCTGGTCGGCCTGTGCATTCTGCGTAAGAGAATTGGCCGCAGTGCTTTCGTTGCCGGTGAAATCTTCAAGCTTGGCAAAGCCGCTCTGATTGAGGCCCTGATCCTGGGCGAGATTCGCCGCGCCCCGTGCCAGGAAATCAGTAGCATCAGCGCCGGTGATATAGCGCTGCAGATAGTTGAAATTGAAGTTCGCGAAATGTGTGTTCGTCCCCTCGATCGCGCCGATAGTGACCGTTTTGGTATTGTTGGCCGTAGCCGTCTGGGCGAGAGAGGCGGTCTGAGTCTGAGTATTGGTAACGTTAGAGCCGCTGAAGGACCGGGCCGCCTGGCCTGTATTCTGGCTTTGAGAGCCGCTGCGGAAGGCGTCTGCCTGCAGATTGTTCAGGATAGTACGATGCTCTCTGACTCCACCCTGGAGCATACCAACATCGTTATAGGGTACTGCCTTAAGTGAGGATACGGGCATGGGCTGCCTCCAATGGCTGTGCTCTCAAACAGCCGAGGAAAATACGGTTGCACCGGCTCAACAGAGAAGATCCGTCTCTCTCTGCTGTGGGTCTCTTTGGAAAAATCCAATAGGAAAAAATCCAAAGAGTTTGTCGCCTGCCTGACTTTCCATAGCTTTTGCCCAAACCCATCATTGGGTTTACTGGGTGGGCTGGCAGGCCTAAGTCCATGTTCACGAACTCTTTCGAATCGTGAACAACCGTATTATCGAAACCTCATAGAAAACTTAAGGCATTCAATGAAACTTTGGGATAAATGTGGACCGGAAGGGCCGTCCTTGTAAATGCGGACACAGGATGTCGAAATCGTAATGAATGACGAAATCCGAAATTGGTCCATTGCTGCTGAGATGGCGGTGTTCTTCGTATCCTGCATCCCGCATCCACCCGCCATCGCAACAGAATCGGCACTACCAGCCTTCGTCCTTCGTCATTTCCTATCCCTTGAATGCCTGAATTGTCCGTCCCAGGCCTTCCGAAAACGTTACTTTCGGTATAAACCCCAGGCCATCCTTCGCCTTCGTGATATCTGCCCGGGAATGCTTGATATCGCCGGCACGCGGTTCGGTGTAATTCACTTCAAACCCTTCTCCCCCCCTCATGAGGTGGCGAAGGTCGTTGACCAGGTCGTTTAACGAGATCCGGTTGTCGCCGGAGATATTGAAGACTTCGCCGGCCGCGGCGGGGGCCTCCATAGCGAGGGTGTTAGCGCGGGCCACGTCTTCCGCGAAGACGAAATCGCGGGTCTGTTCGCCGTCGCCGAAAATAGTGATCGGTTTGTTGTCGAAGATTCGTGTGATGAAGATCGGGATGACGGCCGCATACGCGGAGGTGACCGACTGCCGCGGGCCGTAAACATTGAAGTAACGCAGGCAGGCGACCTCGAGCTTGCCGGACCGAGTGAAGATGCGTCCATAGAGCTCGCCCGCCAGTTTGCTCAGCGCGTATGGCGAAAGCGGCGACGGTGTCAGAGTCTCGATATTGCGCTCGCATTCCGCGTCGCCATAGATAGCCGAGGTGCTCGAAAGCACGACCCGCCGGGCCCCGGCCTTCGCAGCCTCTTCATACAGCAGCAGTGTGGCGCGGGCATTGACGTCCTCGAACAGCATCGGCTCATCCATCGACTTGGGCACGGAAACTTCGGCCGCAAGGTGATAAATACCCTCGACGCCTTCGACCGCACGGCGCACAGACGCTTCGTCACGCACGTCGCCCTCGATAAATTCGATGTCGCCGGAGACCGCTTCAAGATTGGCGAGCGTGCCTTCGGAAAGATTGTCGAGTACCCGGACGCGGTGTCCCTGATTCAAAAGTCTTTGAACGATATGCGAGCCGATAAAGCCAGCGCCGCCGGTAACGAGAGTTTGCATAAAACGTAATGAGTAATGAGTAATGAGTAAGTGCGATACTCGAGACAAACCCCGTTGGACTCTTGGATGTCCGTCCAAGCTGGCAGCAGCACTTACTCATTACTTATTACGTATTACTCATTACGCCATCCAGTATCAGCCGCTCCTCACTGTAAAAAACCGCGCGCTCACACCTTCCTGCGCGTTGATGCCGATCTCCACCTTTTTCATGCAGCGTGGGCAGCGGGCGAGGTAGGCGGTGCCTTCCTTGTTTTTGTAAGCGCGGGTGTAGGTGCCGCAGCACTCAAACTTGACGCCGAGATACTTGCGCTCCTTCGGCTCAGTGCCGGGCGCCGGCGGGGGCGCGTCGTAGAGCGGGTGGGTCTTTTTGTCTTTGACGTACTTCTTGTAGTCCATGTCAAAGTCAAAGAAAGTTCAGAGGTTCAAGGGTTCAAGGTTCAAGGTCAGAAGGATAATCGATTCAGAGTTGGATGCTCGATACTGGATGCTGGATACTGGTCATACGGTTTGAGGTCTGAGCGGCCGCCTCAAGACGGATGCTGGATACTGGATGCTGGATACTGGGATGCTGGTAGTGCCGATGTTGTTCGTAACGGCGGTCTCGAGTCGGATGCTCGATACTGGATTCTGGTAGTTCCGATGTTGTCTGTAGCGGCGGAGCAAGAGCAAACGTTCAACTGCTGGGTGGTACCAGTGTTGTTGTGGCAACGGTTGGGGAATGGAGGCATACGAAAACGAAAGCGGCGACAAGTCGCCGCACTCCAAAGTACGATGTCGGTTCACAACCGCCATCACAGCAACAACGGCACTACCAGCATCCAGCATCGAGCATCCAGTATCCCAGTAGCGTCCGACGCTCATACGAAGCCGGCACTACCATCCAGCATCGAGCATCCAGTATCCCTGTAGCATCCGACGCTCATACGAAGCCGGTACTACCATCCAGCATCGAGCATCCAGTATCCGTCACTGTTCGAACCGCCGCCCAGACTTATTACGCTTCCTACCCCAGCAAGCTCAGGATCTGCCCACTTCGTGCATTCGACGTGGCCACCTGCCCCGTCGCCAACTGGCTGAAGAGCTGCAGTTTGGTGAGGGCGACCTGTTCCTGCGCGATGTCCGCGTCCCCGTAGAGGGATTGGATGGCCTCTTCGGGCGGGATGCTGCCGGAGAGGATGTTCTCCAGGCCGGTAAGCTCGCGCTGGATGCCGCCGAGGCGGATGAGTTGATCCTGGACGCGGCCGAATGCCTCGTCGATCTCGGTGATCGCCATCATCGAATCGGTGTTGTTTTCGATACGGATCGATTCGGGGTCGAGTCCGAGCGAAGTCGTTCTCGTGGTCAATGACGGCTCGCAGGCGGACTGCGCTATCGCCGAGGCCAAGAAGACAGTGGTCGCCAACCTCCGTCCGAAAGCGGTCGCCGAAGTGACCGAACAGTTGGTCGTTGGCCAGGCGGGCAAGTTTGACGGCAGTAAGTCCAGCGATACCCCGGGCGACATCCTGACCCACGCCTGGGATTATGGCGACGGCACCCAGGGTAAGGCTGAAATCACCGATCACGCTTACCAGAAGGGCGGCACTTACACCGCCAAGCTCACGGTGACCGACGATAAAAATTCTCGCTGTTCGAGCGATACAGACACCAAGATCGTGCGGGTGAATACGCCCCCGGTCGCCGATGCGGGCAAAGACCAGTTCGTCAGCGAGACCGAACCGACCAAGCCGTTCGTGATCACCCTGGACGGCTCAGGTTCGACGGATGCCGACGGCGACAAGCTCTCGTATTTATGGGATTTCGGGGACGGTGAAAAGGGCGAAGGTATGCGCGTGACTCACACCTACCCCAAGGGAGGCTCTTACACCGCCAAGTTGACGGTCAATGATAACTCCGGCCTGCCCGGCGATACGGATGACGACGAGGCACTGATAGTCCTCAACCGCGCGCCGACAGCCATCGCCGGCGGCCCGCGCATCGGGTGCGCCAATGAAGAGATACGTTTTGACGGTACCCGTTCGGTGGATCTCGATGGCGACGGCCTCGCCTATTTCTGGGATTTCGGGGACGGCAAAGAAGGCAACGGCGCCACCCCGACGCACCTTTACGAAAAGGCCGGCACCTACACTGTTAAGCTCACCGTCGACGACGGTCGCGGCACCAACATCAGCCGCCACACCGCCACCCAGACGGTTACCATCATCGAAGCCCCCGTCGCCACCATCAAACCGGTCGGCCACTCCGCGGTGGCGCAGGCGGTGACGTTCGAGGCCGATACATCCAAGAACGACGCCAACCGCAAGCTCACCTACGTTTGGGAATTCGGTGACGAAACCAAGGCTGAAGGCACCAAAGTGACCCATACCTATGCCAAGGGCGGTGCCTTCAACGTCAAGCTCACCGTCGCCGACGGCAGCGGCCTTGATTGCGGCCAGGCCACGTCCGTCATGACCATGCAGGTGAATACCCCGCCGACCCCGTCCCTGATCATCGCCAACAAGATCTGCTGCGTCGGTCAGGAAGTAAATTTTGACGGCTCCGGCTCGAAAGACCTGGACGGCGACAACCTGAAATACCTCTGGGATTTCGGGGACAAGAACACCAGCGAAGAGATCAAGCCGACCCACGTCTACAAGACAGCCGGCGTCTTCAAGATCACGCTTACCGTTTCAGACACCTCCGGCCTGCCGGGCTCTTCAGCGCAGGCGTCGGCAATCGCCAAGGTGAATCAGAAACCAGTCGCCGCGTTTACGGTGGAGCAGAAGTAGGCGTAATACGTAATGAGTAATGAGTAAGACGGGCCTGGGTGGGCCGTCTTGCTTGGATGCTGATACTGGATGCTGGATCTGGTACTACGGTTGAAGTATGAGCGGCCGTTTCAAGATGGTAGGGATATCGATGCTGGATACTTGATGCTCGAAAGCGGCCTTTGGAGTGCGGCAACTTGTTGCCGCTTTCCTTTTCGCACGCTTTGAATTCACAACCGCCACCACAGCAACACCGGCACAACCAGCATCGAGCATCCAGTATCCAGCATCCCATACCAACCGCAGCCCCAACAAAACCGGTACTACCAGCTTACTCATTACCCGCCCTCGGTGCCCGCTTTTTAGACACGACAGCCTTTCACTTTCCGGCGGCTTTCCTTTATCCCGTTCCCCAGAAGCAGGTTAAGAATAAGGAAAGAGCTGGCTAAAGGTTTGCTTCACGGCGCGTCGCCATCATCTCCTTCCTGCTGATATTAGATGGCTGAAGCCCTTCGATAAACAAACCTTCTCTGAATGCTTCTCATCAAGCCTGAGCGCAGCGATTACAACCGGGTCTACGGACAGATTGCCGGGCGATACGGGTATCTGAACGAGGACCAGCTCGATATCTGCATCGACGATCTGTCTGTGCTCGAAGAGCGCGGCCGCGATTCGTGGCTCGGCGAGGTCGGCATGATGCGTGGGCTGCTCACCGAAGACGAACGCAACCGGATCTCCATCGCCAGCCGTTATTACTTTGCCCGTGAGGAAGACAAACTCATCGCCAGGGTGGGCGTCCGCTACGGGTTCATTGATGAGGGCTCGATCAAAGAGCTTTTTGAATATCAGGAGAAGCAATACCGCAAAGGGAAGCCTCGTGTGCCGCGCCTGCTTGGTTCGCTTGTCGCCAGAGATCTTCTGGCGCAAGAAGATCTGCTGACCCTTCTTCGAGTGCTCGAACGCTACGCCCTGGAAGGCTGCGCCCGCGAGCCGCGTGTGCCCGAAGAGGAGGCCGTAAAAAAGAGAAAAACCGAGAGCGTACCGGGCATCGTGCGTACAGACCGGCGATTTCAGATGGTGGATTCTCTGGTTGCGGTCCGCCCCGAGTCGCCAAAACCGCAGAGCTTCAAATACTTCAAACAATTGCCGCCACCGCCGGCCATCAGCGGGAATGTGATTAACCTGAGTCGTAGCGGCGTCCAGGCCACTTCGCCGGAAGAATTGTCCGCCGAACAGCCCATAAGCTTGGCCATCCATGTCCCTATCTTCTCTGAGCCGCTGGAGACTCAAGGCTATGTCCGCTGGGCAGCTCGCCAGAACGGCCACTATCGCCTGGGCATTATGTTCACCGACATGGAGCAGCGGGTGCGCACCCAACTGAATGAGCTCGCGGCCAGCCCATTCCTGCGCGCAGTGGGACGGGATGCGTTCGAAGTGGCGTAATACGTAATGAGTAATGAGTAATGAGTAAGCTGGCAATGCCGGTTTTGTATGAGCGTCGGGTGCTACAGGGATACTGGATGCTGGTAGTGCCGTCTCTGCTGTCAGCCCGGTGCGACGGATACTCGAGCGAAGCATCCAGCATCACTCCAATCTGCAACCGTCTTTTCAAGAACACCGGCACTATCAGCATCCAGCATCCAGTATCCAGCATCACTCCAAATAGAGGCCGCACTCCGAACAACACCGGTCGCTCAAGCCGTCACTTACTCATTACTTATTACTTACTTATTACGCCCCCGTCGCTTTTATCAACAATTCCGCTCCGGCGAGATTGCATACCTCAGCAGTCTAAATCTTTCGTAGAAAGGGGTTAGAGAGACGTCGCCATTTGGCACCCAGCTTGCAATTTTCAGAGGCACCATTCCAGAAACCTCTCTGAAAAGAAACGAACAATGACCGCCGCAGAACAACTGTCTATCCCCGAAACGATTGAATCGAGTCGAAAGACGATTGCTTCGGACCAGCCGGACGTGCCGCAGGACAATATTCCTGAATGCCTGAAGAACGGCACTTTCGAGCAGCTCATCGAAGACCGCGTCTTCGGCCGCTACATCGCCTCGCTCGGCTACGCCACCCTCGACCAGGTTCAGGAATGCCTCCGCCTGCAGGGACGCATCCTGGATCGCGGCGGACGCAAGCTCCGCCTCTCGCAAATCCTCGTGGCCAGGAACTATCTGACTAAAACTCAGATGACCCGCCTGAACAAAAATTTCGAAGCCTCTTGTAGAACAAGCTGAACAAACTCGCTCCTCTCTCTTAAAGGCCGTCGGATGTTTCATCTGGCGGCCTTTTTTTGTGAAGGTCGGATACTGGATACTGGATACTGGATACTGGTAGTGTCGATGCTACAGGGATACTGGATACTGGATGCTGGCCAGCTTAAGCTGCCGCATCGCAGGATGCTTTTGGGCGCGGAGCCTGTTATCGCTTCTATTCGAATCATTAAATCTGAGGCCGCCATCACAACGACACCGGTACTACCATCATCGAGCATCCAGTATCCGTGACAGCAGCAACAGGCCTTTCCAGCATCAATACCATGCCTGCCGCCATTCTTTTCGATTTCGGTAACGTCATCGCCTTCTTCGATCACATGCGCGCCTGTCGCCGCCTGGCCGGGTTCTCATGGGAGGAGATGAGCGGTGAAGAGGCATACGAGCGCGTCTTCATCCGGCCGAGCCCCATCAACCATCAGCACCTCTCCCTCGAAGAGCAATACGACCAAGGGCTCATTACGACCGATGTGTTTCTGGATGCATTAAACGAGTTGCTCCACCTGGAGGTCTCGCACAAGCACGCGGCCAAAGCCTGGTCGAATATCTTCGATCCCAATCACGAAGTCATCCAGGCCATCCCGGAGCTCAAGAAGCGCGGCCTTCGAATCATTCTGGCCAGCAACACAAACGAGCTGCACTGCGATTGGTTTCGAGAAACGTATGCCGACACTCTGCGCCACTTCGACGCGCAAATCTGCTCCCACGAGGTCGGATGCCGCAAGCCGGATCGCAAATTTTATGAGCACTGCCTGGAGGCCGCAGGCTGCACCCCGGAGAAGTGCGTCTACTTCGATGACCGCGCAGATTTAGTGGAGGCCGCGTGTGCGCTGGGGATTCAAGGTGTGGTGTATTCGCCGGGAGTGGAGGTGGAAGTAGTGAGTAATGAGTAAGTGTCGCTTGAGAGACCGGTGTTGTTTGGACGCCGGTTGGCACGGGATGCTGGATACTCGATGCTGGTAGTGCCGCCTTCGTATGAGCGTCGGGTGCTGGCAGGGATGCTGGATACTGGATACTCGATGCTGGTAGTATTGCTTTCGTAGTAGCTCTCTGAATGCCTACACCACCGCATCCGTCGCTACAGCAACATCGGCTTTTCATTCCGAATTCGACTGCATACCGTCCATGAAACGGCCGCTCATACTTCAACCGTACTACCAGTATCGAGCATCCAGCATCCAGTATCGAGTATCGAGTATCGAGCATCCAGTATCCATCCCGTGCCAACCGGCGTCCAAACAACACCGGTCTCTCAAGCCGACACTTACTCATTACCGCCGAAAGATCCCCGACCCATTCGGATTATCATCCACCAGCTTATTCTGCAGTGCCCTGAGCCGGGTCTGAAAATCACGCTCGAGCTCGATAAACTGCAGGCCCGCATACCAGGTCGTTTTCTTTTCCACGGTCTGGTGGTTTACCCATCGGACAATGGCTTTGCACTGGATGGCGCGGCCGTTGCCGGGAATCTGGAAGGCGATGCGGAAGCGTGCGCCGTCCTTAATCGGGAAGGAAGATTTAATCTGCAATCCGCTCTGGCTGAGGTCGACCAGTGTGGTTTTTTTCCAGGATGAGCCCGGGTTGGTGAGCCAGAAGACGCCGCTCTGACGAATGTTTACTTTGGTTTCTTCAGGCAGCTCAAAACGGGGATGCCTGCGCGATTCGAGCCGGCGGCGTTGAGTGCCCCCCTTGCGGCCGCGGACCACGACGAACTCGCCGGAAATAGTGGCTTCCTGTTCATAGCTGCTGTTAATGGAAAGCACCTGCTTGGGGTTTACCAGCCCTTCGTGCTGCAAAAGATTCAACAGGCGCGGGGCGCGCTTTCCGGTCTCAAAAAATTTCTTTTGGGCACGCAGCGCCGCGGCGACCTGCTGCTCTTTGACCAGCTTGCGGCGGATGACTTCTTTGCCGATTTCTTTGTCTTCGCGGCTGGTTTCGACAAAATCCACGATACGGCGCGCCTGCTCTGCCTGATCGGGCGAAAGGTATCCGTGCTTGCGGCAGACATCGAGCAACAGTTCTTCGTCGCTGGCCATGTTGTTCACAAGTTGGCAGAGGCGGACCCGATCGGGGGACATCAGATTTTCTTCCTGAGCGACCTTCAGGAAAATTTCATCAGCTAACTTCATTTTTCTTTGTCACGGTTGCTGGAGGTCTGGAACAGTCCGTCTCTCAGCAATACCAGTGCCTTTCCGACATGAGGCCAAGAACTGGCCTGGTATGTCCGGAAAGTTCTCAAATTTGTCGAGCTTTCAAACAGAGCATGGAAGAAGCCGACAGTTCTGGTATCGGGGCCGCCTGGGAGGCATTTCCCCAAAGGTAAGATGTCTAAAAAGGGGACGTGGCTGATAGCTGGATGCTGGATGCTTGTAGTGCCGACTTTGTATAGGCGCCGACTGCTAAGGGATGCTGGATGCTGGTAGTGCCGTATGACCAGCATCGAGTATCGAGTATCCCTACTGCCTTGAGCCGCTCAGACCTCAAACCAGCATCGAGTATCCGCACACCGATATCGCAAAACTGCCAACCGTAAAAATCCTGAAAACGCTAAAGTTTTCTGCGCCGCTCCGATAATCGGTTAGGCCGTGTTTCGGCCTGAAAAGAGGCCCGGATTTGATCGCCTGTAAGTTTGCCCGCTTACGGCACATTCCCAGTTACCGCAAGTTGCCGCTTGCGTTCCAGATACGGCGTCTCAGACAATTTGGTTTGCACGTCTCCCCCTGCGGGGGCGTGGATTGAAACAAACGGTGTTAACTAGATAGAGGTTTTAAAAGAAAAGCCTCCGAATCGGCTACCCCGCGTAACTACCAAATCCGATCCGGAGGCTTCTGATAGCCACAGTATACGAGAGCTGGAGAGGATGGTCTTGCCCAGACCGAATGTGCCTAAAGGCCCGAAACGGCACGTCCTCTCAAAATAAGGCTTCCGTCAGGAGAGGCGGAAACCTCGGTTGATTCTGTCTCACATTCCGAAGACGGATTTGCCCAAACGTCAACGGAAATCCTCCTCCCCGGGGAATAGGGGAGCGGCCAGACGCTTTGCCCAAGCGAAAAAGGCCAAATAGACAGAAGTACTGTGGCTTCTTTTTTGGGTGCAACGGGTTACGTTGCTCCCAGTTTTCATTGTTAAAGCTGCTTAGTTATTCGCTGCTTAAAAAGCGGCGGGTAACTGGGCAGGTGAGCAATGGTGGCATCCCAGTTACCCTCATCTCTCGACCTTCCAGTCTCCCAGTTACCCGCTCAGATTCTCGAAGTTTCTTTGAAAACTTTAGATAAAAATACGCGCCCTTGGAGATGCCTGGAGAATTGATCTAAGATGCCAATATTCAAGGCTTTAATGGCTTTGAAATAGGCTGCTCCAAGGCTTCTCTGATTTCCGGTGCAGGTTTTTTCTTCAGACTTTCGCTTAAGTTTTACTTTAAGTCTGAAACGCCGGAAATCGCAGGAAACTGAACAGGGGTGGGCGCATCCGCCCGAGCCTAACCCGGAGACTGGCTTGAGCGGAGCGCCCCTCTTTTTTACGCCGGGAGACCACGCCAGATAAGCTGGCGGCAACAGGCCCGAGGGCGCGCAAAGAAGCCGGAGAACCTCTCGATTCGGTCGCATTGAAATTGATGAAGATAAAATTCTGTCTGTCAGCGGCGATCTTATAGGGATGGAGGGCCTGAAGTATTTTGCTCTTGTTGATGAGCCTTCAACCAAGCCGTTCCGCTGGCTGCAGGCCGTCGAGCACCCGTGGGTGGCGCTGCCGATCCTGGCCTCCGAAGATCTCATCTTCGAATACGAAATCGAGATGCCTTACGAAGACCTCGTCGAGGTAGGCGTGGAAACCGCCGGAGAGGCAGACATCTACATCGTCGCCACTATCCCGCAGGTCATCCTGCATTCATATGTGAACCTGCGTGCGCCCATCATTTTCAACCCGCAGGAAAACATCCTTCGCCAGGTCGACCTCATCGATTCCGGTTTCCCGACGAAGCTTTACTTCTTTGACGTGCACCCTGATGAAGAACAGCCGCCCGACAGCGTCATCGAAAAGATCTGCCTCAACTGAGTAAGATTAACACCTTGAATAAAAAAGCCAGCGCATGTCGCTGGCTTTTTTATTGGGAGACGTAATGAGTAATGAGTAAGTGTGGGCTTGGAGGGTCGGTGTTGTTGGGGCTGCGGGTGTGGAAGGGATACTGGATGCTGGATGCTGGATGCTGGTAGTGCCGGTGTTGTTGGGACAGCGGATGTGGAAGGGATGCTGGTAGTGCCGGTGTTGTTGGGGCTGCGGGTGTGGAAGGGATACTGGATGCTGGATGCTGGATGCTGGTAGTGCCGGTGTTGTTGGGACAGCGGATGTGGAAGGGATGCTGGATGCCGGTAGTAGTGCCGGTGTTGCTTGGGCTGCGGGTGTGGAAGGCAAGGCAGAAACGTTCAACGTTCAACGTTCAACGTTCAACGTTATTCCCCCGCCATCACAACACCACCGGCATTACCAGCACCAGCATCGAGCATCCCTCAAAGTAGAAACCGCCATCACAACACCACCGGCACTACCAGCATCGAGTATCCAGCATCGAGCATCCAGCATCGAGTATCCAGTATCCAGTATCACTCACTTGCCAACCGCCGCCCCAACAGCACCGGCCCTCCAAGCCCACACTTACTCATTACGTATTACGCATTACGCTTTACCATCTTGTGTAATTCCCGTTAAAATCCCGCTTATGCCCATAATCATCGCGTGTACATGCGGGCAGAAATTGCCCATCACTGAAGACATGCTCGGAAAGAAGGCGCGCTGCCCCAAGTGCAACGTCGTGCTTCAGCTTCCGGCCCAACTGCCCACCCAGGCAAAAGCACCCCAACAGCCAGCAGCGCCAGGAGTTCCCGCGCCACCACCGGTTCCACCGCCACCGCCGGTTCCACCGCCACCGCCGGTTCCACCGCCACCGCCTGAACCCGCGCTCGAAGAGCCTTCTCTTGAAGAGCCTTCTCTTGAAGAGCCTTCTCTTGAAGAGCCTTCTCTCGAAGAGCCTTCTCTTGAAGAGCCCGCACTTTCCGAAGCATCAGCAGAAGAAAAAAAAGAAGAGCCACCTTCACAATCGATCCCTGAAGCGGGTGATAACAAACTGGATCTCGATACGGATGATTCCAGCGCCGAGACCGGCCCCAGTCTGGTGATGGATGATATGTCGCTGGAGGTGACCGATAAGCATTCAACCAGGCACGAGGAAGCTTCAGACAGCAGCCCGCTTTCAGAATCGTTTGTCGGGCCGACCCACGAAAGCGAGGAAGAAAAAATAAAAAAGCTGGAAGCAGCCCAGATGGCCAAAGAGGCAGCCGAAGGTCTGGAAGCGCTCGGCGATCCGCCGCCGACCGGCTCTGAGATACGCGACTTCAAATGTTCTATTCACAAGAAAACTCCGGCAAAAGATTTCTGCCCGAACTGCGAGCACCCCTATTGCAGTAAATGCCTCCAGGAATTCCCCGGCAGAGGCATCCTCTGCTATTACTGTCGCGAGCCGCTGGTCAAAGGCGTCCATACGGATCGCAAAGTTGCCAAGCGCAAAAAGCGCATCAAGTGGTCTGCGGTTTTTACTACTACGGCCGCGGTTGTCACGGTCAGCGTTATCGCTTTCTGGCAGATTTACCAGCCCTTTGCGCCGGGCGATCTGCCTCCGGAGGTGACCATCGAGCAGCTCGATCCCGCGCCTCTGAGGCTTCCATCGCTGGTCGCACTGATACAGCTCGAGCCGCCGCCCGGCTTTCTGCCGCCATGGGCCCCGGCGGAGATCGTCTCGCCGCCGCCGAAAGATCTCCCGCCCCTGATCGCCATGAACCGTCTCGATCCGCCGCCCGGTGCGCTGCCTCCGGAGGCCCCGCTCGAGTTGGTCTCGCCGGAGATTGCGGCCATCCTCCGCCAGGAATCCGAGCTGCATAAAAAGATTTTCGTCGAGCTGGAAAACGAGGTCACCCGGCTCAAAGACGAATACACCAAGGGCACAAGTACCGACCGCACCCGCACGCTCAAACGCCTGTTTGATCTCGATCACAAACTTTCGCTCGAGCCTCTCACCACCGCGCTGCAGGATCCGGATGAGAAAGTTCGCGGCCTGGCCGCTACCGAGCTTGGCCGTTTCGGAAGCTCTCGCGTGGTCAAGCCGCTGGCCGATGCGTTGCCTGACGAAAAATCATCCGAAGTGCGAACCAAGATTGTAAGCGCGCTTAAAACCTGCGGTGATGAATCCGCCTTCCCCGCGCTTATCGAGGCGCTCTCAGATAAAGAATTTCAGGTCCGTGCCGCGGCCTACACTGCGCTGCGCCGCCTCTCCAGCCAGAACATCCGCTTCTCCGCTCTCAGGGATCCTGCAGAGCAGAAGGATGCTATCGATCAATGGAAAGCCTGGTTCGCCAACAGCAAAAACAAGGTGATCCACGGCAACTGGTACCGCATGAGGACACCTATCGGCCAGGCGATAGCGGTCAATCGGTTTCACGGCCCCCAGGTCCGCAGCGCGGTGAATAACGGGCTGAAATGGCTGCTTTCTGTGCAGGAGGAAGAAGGCTACTGGGAGCAGGCAAAGTTTGCCCTGGTTAACAAGGAGACCGGAGAAAAATACATCCGGCCCGGCCATAACCTCGGGCTCACCGGGCTGGCGCTGCTGGTCTTTCTCGCCAACGGGCACACTCCCGAGGTGGGCCAATACAAAAAGGACGTCTCGAAGATTGTCGATTGGATGCTCAAGAATCAGCGGGAGAACGGCTACTTCAAATACAAGAATTCCGTGCTCTACGGGCACGGAATCTGCACCATGGCCATCTGTGAAGCCTACGGCATGACCGGCGAAGAGCGTTACAAGAGACCCGCGATGAAGGCCATCGAATACATCGTCAATACCCAGGGTCGGCACGGTGGTTTTGGCTATAGCGGTCCGGGCTACGATGTCTCAGTAAGCGGCTGGCAATTCATGGGCATGGCCGCAGCCATGGAGGCCGGCCTGCACGTGCCGGAGCGCGCGATTCGTAAATCCCGTTATTTCCTGAACTACATGTATTTCAAGGATGACGGCTCGACTGGCTACAGCGTGGATTCCAAGACCAAAGAAAGACGCAAGGGCAGCACCGCGATGACGGCGGTCGGCATTGTCTGCCGGCAGTTTCTGGAATATCCGAAGTCCTACAACGAGATCCAGAAATCCATGGAGAAGCTTCGTTCGGTTTTCGCCCCCAACAATGCAAAGAAATGGAAATGCCACCCTACGAATCCTTATGAGATGTATTACGCTACTCTCGCCATGTTCCAGGCAGGCGGCGAAGACTGGGCCAAGTGGAACCGGGCATTCCGAGACGAGCTGCTGAATCTCCAGGAAAAGGAAGGCCCCTTCAAAGGCGCCTGGCCGGAAAAAGTCCATCACGGCACAAGCGGCGGACGGCTTTACTCGACCACGGTATCGGCGTTGTGTTTGTCTGTTTATTACAGGTATCCGCCGATTTATAAGTAATACGTAATGAGTAATGAGTAAGTGTGGGCTTGGAGGGCCGGTGTGATTGAGACGGCGGTTTCGGCTGGGATACTCGATGCTCGATACTGGATGCTGGCAGTGCGGTTTGAGGTATGAGCCGCCGTTCAAAAACAACACCGGCACTACCAGCATCGAGTATCCAGCATCCAGCATCCAGTATCCCAGCCGAAACCGTCGCTCCAACAACACCGGTCCCCCCAAGCCCACACTTACTCATTTCGCATTACGAAAAAAAAACGCCCGGATAAATCCGAAGATTCATCCGAGCGTTAGAGCAAGGAGAGAGAGCTTTGCTTTTTTATACGAGGTTCTTCAGCGGGTCACGGATGGTGACTCGAGGTATGTTCGAAGAGATGCCCGGAAGGCTCGAAGGCGAATCGGCCTGAACCTTGAAGCGGGGCTGGCTCGGAACGTTTTCGACATTGACCGGTGTCGGGCGATGTTCGGTTTCCGGGTTGGGCTGGTTGTTGACCAGGTCTTCCGGTTTCAGGCCGGCGACTTTGTCACCAATAATCTGATTGAAGTTCTCATCCCGAAGCAGGCGGGAGACGACCTTCTCACGGACGATGTTGGCGATTTCGTCGAGGATGAGATTGATCTGTTCCTCGTTGCGCAGGCGAGTGCCGATGTCGTCACGCTGCTCGGCCTGCTGGCGTTCCATGGCGAGGACGCCACGTGCGCCGGCGATACTGTATTTTTCTTCGTCTACCAGGTGTTTGATGCGCTCGACCATCTCGAGGCTTTCCTGGTCATAACGTCTCTGTCCACCTTCGGTGCGGGGCGGCTTGAGGAAATCGATAAATTCTTTTTCCCAGAAACGAAGTGTGTAAGCAGGGACGCCGCTCAAACGGCTGGCTTCTTTAATCGAGAGGAGATGTTCGCCGTGGTACTGCATGTTTTTTCCCTTCAATTGGGTAACGGTCAGCGCAAGTGGCTTTGGCAATCGCAAAGTCGATGCCAGTAGCCGCCACGACCTTAGCGAAGCTCCTCAAGATTTGTGATCGATCCGCTCAAGTTTTCTTAACTGATTTATTAAAAGGACTTATAAACGTTGAAGGTTTCCGCCGGATTTCTGTCGGAACACTTTTATTTCTGTGCGAGAGAATTTTGCTCCCAAACCTGATGGAAAGAATTTCCCTCTCGATGAAGTTTTAGACGTGCAAAGGTTCAAAGGTTCAACGCAATGAGTAATGAGTAATGAGTAATGAGTAATGAGTAATGAGTAATGAGTAATGAGTAATGAGTAATGAGTAATGAGTAATGAGTAATGAGTAAGTGTGGGCTTGGAGGGCCGATGTTGTTTGGGGCTGCGGCTGGTATGGGTGCGGATGCGGGAGGCTCCTGTTGATCGGTAGTGATGCTCGATGCTGGATACTGGATGCTGGGTAGTGCCGGTGTTCTTGTGATGGCGGCTGGCAGGGGAATAACGTTCAACGTTCAACGCTCAACGTTCAAGTTAAGACTGGTAGTGCCGGTGTTGTTTGGGGCGGCGGCTGGGGGAATGACGAATGACGAATGACGAAGGCTGGTAGTGCCGGTGTTGTTGTGATGGCGGCTGGCAGGGGAATAGCGTTCAACATTCAACGCCCAACCGTCATCTAAACAGCACCGGCCTCCAAGCCCACACTTACTCATTACTTATTACTCATTACGTATTCCATCCGCATCCTTCACTGCCCAACCGTCATCTAAACAGCACCGGCCCTCCAAGCCTCCACTTACTCATTATTTATTACTCATTATCTTCCCTACCCCAATATAATGTTGATCGCGTACCCGCCCCCCCTATAATTCCGCTTCTCCGCTTTTGATGCATTCTATGCATTCGCAAAACCCGCCCGGCTGCTCCCCCTTCCCGCCTGCTCCCGCACGAAAGCGAAACATCATGAAACCCACCCCCAAACCGCTCACGCTCGGTGAGATTGCTGAATATCTTCATGTAAACAGGGTGACCGTCCAACGTTGGGTAAAAGACGCGCTCATGCCCGCCTATCGCACGCCCGGAGGCCACTATCGGGTCGCCAAACAGGATTTTCGACGCTTTCTGAAGCAGAACGGGCAGCCCATCTACTCCGAATTCTTTCAGGATGTGCCCCACCGCATCATCATCGCCGACAGCCCCGTCGAAGACAGTATCATCCTGGTAAATACATTGAACGACAGCGATGGCGATTACGAGCTCCGCACCTGCCAGTCCGGCCGTGAAACCCTGATCCTCCTGGGTCAATTTCAGCCGGACTTAATTGTTTTAAATATAGATATAGAAGACCTCGGCGGCCCAAGCGTCTGCGCCGACATCAAAAAGATGTTCACCGAATCGCAGATCCACATCCTCGCCCTCACCCAGCTCCACTCACCGGAAGCTGTCCTCGACGCCGGCGCCGATCAGTGCCTGAGGAAGCCCATGGCAGCAGAGGCGTTTCTGGGCGCGATTCAGGAAATGATGGGCGCGAGTGTGATGGCGTGAGCGTAATGAAGTAATGAGTAATGAGTAATGAGTAAGTGTGGGTTTGGAGGGCCGGTGTTGTTCTGGCGGCGGTTGGGCGACCAGCGGCAAGGATATTCGATGCTGGTAGGGCGGTGTTGTTAGAGCGTCGGTTCGTGACAGACGGGATGCTCGGCTCGCGTGCGATGGCGGTCGCAGGCAGACGTTGGATCTTCGATACTTGTAGTGCTGTGATACGGAAAGATATGTCCAGTTGAAGCGGCCGTTACCTGCCAAAACCGGGCTGCCCAGCATCGAGTATCCAGCATCTTTCAGCCGTCGTTTGGACCACATCGGCCCTCCAAGCCCACACTTACTCATTACGTATTACGTATTACGCTTCCATGGCCGGCATCGGATTTAAAATCCAGAAAGTCCTCGAGCGTGATTCGTACTTTGCCGCGCTGCAGGGCTACCTGCTCGGGTCGTTTGTCGCGGCCGGGCCACTGCTGACGGTCGCGCTTTGTATCGGGACGCTTACGCTGCTCAGCCAGGCCAGGCTTACGCCGGACGAGTTCGAGCTGTTCCAGGTGACGCTGGTTTATGTGTACGCTATTTCGCTGCTGCTTATCGGGCTGATACAGATGCCCGCGACAAGGTATGTGGCGGATTGCCTCTTCGGCGATGAAAGCGCCAAGGTGCTGCCGAACATGCTCGGTATGCTTCTGCTGGGGACGGCCGCAAGCGTGTTCGTGGGACTGTTCTGCTTTACCGGGCGCGGGCTGGGAGCGCTTTACGTGTTTCGGGCCGTGTGCCTGCTGGTTCTGGTGACGAATATCTGGGTGGCGATGATCTTCATTACTGCGACCCGGCACTTTCTGGCCGTCGCGTGCACGTTTCTGATCGGCCGCGCGCTGAGCGTTGGAATCGGGCATGTGATGGGTAAGGCCTATGCCGCGTCGGAAACGACCGGACTCAACATCGGCGCGGTCCTCGGCTATCTCGATGGCTGTGCGATTGGGCAGGCGTTTATTCTGATGGCGCTGATTGCGATTATCGTTCGCGAGTTTCCCTGCAAGGCGGTGCTGGATTTCGAATTCTTCGGCTATTTAAAACGCTTCCCAGAGCTGCTGGCGGCGGGCTTCCTGTTCAACCTCGGATGGTGGGGCGATAAAATTCTGCTCTGGCTCACCCAGGGCGAGGCCACCCGCTTCGGGCAGTTCAAGACTTACAGCTATTACGACAGTGTCGGCCTGATTGCCTACCTCACGGTCATCCCCGCACTGACGGTTTTCTTTATCCGGGTCGAGACTTCGTTTTACCTGCGCTACCGAAATTTCTTCAGAACCGTGACCAACCGCGGTTCGCTTTTCGATATCGACAAAGCTCGTGACGAGCTCATCCAGGATCTCGGCAACGGTATCAGCCGCATCTTCTGGCTGCAGCTCACGGTCACCGCGCTCTGCCTCATCTGCAGCACGCCGATTATGGAGTTCTTCGGCCTGAACCCGATCCAGTGGAGCATGTTTCGCATCAGCCTGATCGGCGCGATGCTGATCCTCTTTGTGCAACTGTTGATGACCGCAATGCTCTACTTTGAGTTTCGCATGGCCGCGCTGACGATGACCGCTGTCTTCTGTTTGGGCAACCTTCTCTTCTCCGGCGCTGCGGTGGCCTGGGGTGGCGACAGCTACATCGGTTACGGCTTCACCACGGCGGCGCTCCTTTCACTGGCCACAGGCTGGATGATGGCTGAGAAGAATTTCGGCAGGCTGGTGTATCTGACGTTTACATCGCAGCCGATTCCGAAAGTGGAATGACGTATTACGAAATCGTATTTCGTCATTCGGCGTTTACCCTGACAAGTCCAAACCGCCACCTCAAACAACACCGATTCTCCCCTTAAACATTGGGTGGCTCGTCCGGATTAACAAACGGAAAATTTGCCTGGAGCAGGTCGATGCTTTTCCGATCGATGGCGCCGGTCATGACGAGGACTTCGGCGAGGTTGAGCTGCCCGCCACTGGATTTGAAGAGGCGGTATTGCATCCGCTGGGCGGCACGTAACTGTTTGGCGTTGGCAAGGCCCAGATCGAGCGCGTAGCGGGCGAAAAGGTCGTCGTTGAATACGAGCTCCGATGCCTCCATATCGAGGTCTTCCGGATCGGGTTCGGGCACTCGCTCGAGGACGAAATCAACGACGTTCATGGAAGGATCTGAGAATGCCATGGGAGGAAGATATGGTTGTTGATGGTTAATGGGAAAATGGGATGCCGATTGTTTCGGCATCCCATTTCCTGGTCGTCTTGGGAGACTGAAAGTCTCAAGGGTAACTGGATGCTGCGGCGCTATTGCAATGCCGATGCCGCGCGCTGGGAAAAGGTCTGTTCGGTGCCGGAGTTCTTTGGCAGACAAGAGGTTGCTTTGTTTGTGTCGGTCTCGGCCTTACTGGCTGTAGCGAAAAAATGGACGGTAGAAGGAAGGAATTATCATCAGGTCGATACTGGTAGTGCGTTCTTGGGATACTCGATGCTCGATACTGGATGCTGGCAGTGCCGGTGCTGTATGAGCGTCGGATGCTGCAGGGATACTGGATGCTGGATACTGGCAGACTCATCCCTCCAAGCCGAGACCGTCTTTTCAAGAACACCGGCACTACCAGCATCCAGCATCGAGCATCGAGTATCCCAAGAACACCGGCACTACCAGCATCGAGCATCGAGTATCGGATCCCACCTTGCTAATACCGCTCTTTCGCTCTTCACAGCGGTAAAACAGGCCCGTCTGCAGACATCCTGTGGTGAAAACCACCGGGCCTTCATTCCGTACTCCAGCTTTTGAGTGAATCTCTCGATCAGGCTTTGCTGCCGGATTAAAGAATTACTCATTACTTATTACTCATTACGCTTCCATGGAAAACGCCCCGGGAAGAAGCCTGCCTCGCACGATTATTGAGGGCATCCTCAGTAAGAACGAATACATCCTCGCGGCGGGTGTTGTCGGCATCCTGACCGTTCTAATCGTTCCCGTTCCGAGCGTTGTCATCGATCTGCTGCTGACGACCAGTGTGGCCATTGCGCTGCTGGTGCTGTTCGCCACGCTCCAGATAAATCACCCGCTGGAGATGTCGAGCTTCCCGGCGCTGCTGCTGTTTACCACCATGTTCCGGCTGGGGCTGAATATCAGTACGACAAGGGCGATCCTTCTGCACGGCGAGGCGGGGGAGGTCATCGAGGCGTTTGGACAGTTCGTCGTTGGTGGCAATATGGTCGTCGGTATGATCATCTTTTCGATCCTGGTGATCATTCAGTTCATTGTGATTACGAAGGGCGCGAGCCGTATTTCGGAAGTCGCGGCCCGGTTCACTCTCGACGCCATGCCCGGTAAACAGATGGCTGTCGATGCCGACCTGAGCGCCGGGCTGATCGACGAAGACGACGCCCGCAATCGCCGAAACCTCATTACTAAAGAGGCCGAGTTTCAAGGGTCGATGGACGGTGCTGCCAAGTTTGTTCGTGGTGACACCATTGCCGGCCTGATCATTACCGCCATCAACATCGTCGGCGGCATCATCATCGGTATGACCAGCCACGGCCTCAGCGCGGCTGACGCGCTGGAAAAATACGCCATCCTGACCGTGGGTGACGGTCTCGTCAGCCAGATACCGTCGATGATCATCGCTATCGCCTCCGGTATTCTGGTGACGAATACTTCATCGGATGCCGCGCTGGGTGCGGACCTCATCGGGCAGGTGGCCTTTAAACCTAAATCGCTGCTGATCGGTTCGACTGTGCTTTTGGGACTGGGGCTCGTGCCCGGGCTGCCGACATTTGCCTTCCTGACCATGAGCGCAGTCTTCGGCGTGGGGTGGTTCATTCTCCAATCGCAGGAAAAAGAGGATCAGGTGATCGCGGAGCAACAGGCGATGGAACACCAGCAGGCGATGGAGCAGCAACAGGCGCAGGTGCAGGATACGCCCGAGCAGGCCCTGGCCGTCGACCGCATGGGTATCGAGATTGGTTACAAGCTCATCCCGGTCGTCGACCCCAACATGGACGGCAATCTGCTCTCTCGTATCACCGCGCTGCGTAAACAGGTGGCCGGCCGGTTCGGCTACATCATCCCGCCGATCCGCATCAAGGATAATCTGCAGCTTCCGCCGAGCACGTATTCCATCCTGCTTCGCGGCCAGGAGATCGCCAAAGGAGAACTGATGCTCGATCACTTCCTCGCCATGGAATCCGGCGGCGTGACCGAACAGCTCGAAGGCGTCCGGACCACCGAGCCCGCATTCGGCCTGCCCGCCATCTGGATTCCCGCGTCGGAAAAGGAACGCGCGGACGCGGCCGGCTACGCGACCATCGACCCGGTCAGCGTGCTGGTGACGCATCTCATGGAAATCCTGCAGTCGCACGCTCATGAAATCCTGACCCGCGAGGACGCGCAGCATCTCATCGGCACCGCGCAGGCTGCGAGCCCGTCGGTGGTCGAAGAGCTCATCCCCGATCTGATGCCGGTCTCTTCCGTGCAGCAGGTACTGACGCAGCTCTTGAAGGAGCGCGTCCCGATTGTCGACCTCAGCCTCATCCTCGAAACTCTCGCCAACCACGCCCGCCAGACGCAAGACCCGGAGCTCCTCGCCGAGCACTGCCGGCAGGCCCTGGGCCGCTCTGTCTGCGCGACCTACCAGAACCAGGAAGGCCGCCTGGGCGTCCTCGCGCTCGACCCGAATATCGAGCAATCTTTCTCCCGCGCGGTGCAGCAGACGGATACGGGCCCGCAGATCATTCTGTCGCCTCAATTCACGCAGCAGTTCATCGAGGCGACCATCAACAGCAGCCAGCAGGCGATGACCAAGGGCTTCGAGCCGGTGCTGCTGGTCTCATCGAGTATGCGACGCCTGATTCGCAGGCTGCTTGAAAACTCGCTCCCTCGCCTCGCCATCGTGGCCTACAACGAGATCCCGGCCGGCATCAGCACGGAGATTATCGATACGGTAAGGGTGCAGATGGGGCAGCCGGCAGCGCAGCAGCCGGTAGGGGTGGGGCAGCCGGCGTAGGTTGGGATACTCGATACTGGATGCTCGATGTTGTTGGGGGGGATACTGGATGCTGGATACTGGATACTGGTAGTGCGGTCTGAGGTATGGGCCGCCGTTCAAAAGCGGTATGCAAACGTGAGATGCCGATGTTGCTGTAACAGCGGATGTGGGTCCCGGGAAGAGGCCGAACAGCCAGTATCGAGCATCGAGTATCGAGTATCCAGTATCCAGCATCCAGCCCTACTTGCCCTTCACCTCTATCTGCACCAATTTCTCTTCCGGTTTTACCTCCGGACTCGGCGCCAGATGGCCATCTTCCAGCGGCAGGCTCGGCCTTGAGCCGGGACGGAAGAAGTTGCCGAGGATGGTCTGGTAGGCTTCGCAGGGAGTCCAGCACTGGGGGCACTGGAATTCCCAGATCTCCTGCTGCACCTGTTTGGCGAGGTCACTTTCCCAGATGGGGGTGAGATCGAAATCCGTGTCGCGGAGGCTGCCGATCTGTTTGTCGTAGATGGAGCAGGGGAAGACCTGTCCCCATGAATCGATGAAGACGGAGGAGCGCAGCGCGTGGCAGCGCATGGGGGTGACGCCGGTCTCGAGATAGCGCTCCACACGGCGCAGGTATTCGTGTTCGAGGAATGAGACCGGGTCGAGGGGGAAGCCGCGCAGGTCCCGGTATTCGTTGACCGCGTGGATGAGTTTCTGCTTTTCCACATTCTCTTTGAGCTCGAGCTCGGTGTTGCCGAAGAAGTGGTCGGAGGTGTGGATGATGTTGACGTGGAAGTCGCGGTAAGTCAGCCAGGGGCATTCGGCCTTTGCCGCGGCGAATGCGCGGGGGAATTCGTCTACGTTCATCCCGCTGAGGGTCATGCCGAGGACGACTTTGACGCCCTCGATTTCGTGGAGTTGCTTGTAGGTTTCGATCTGCCGTTTCCAGCCACCTTCGATGCCGCGGACGTAATCGTTTATCTCTTCGTTGCCATCGGTGCTGATGGTGATGATGAGCCGTTCGGGCCGGCTCTTTACGATCTCTTTGGCGCCTTCGACGATCTGCCTGGTCAGGTAGCCGTTGGTGGGGAAGTGGAGGAGCAGCAGGTCGGGGCAGTTGTCGATGACGATCTTGCAGACGTCTACAAAATCCTTCCGCAGCCAGGGCTCGCCGCCGGTGAGGTCGACCCAGAGGAAATTCGGATTCTTTTTGAAGAATTTTTCGATCTCTTCGGTCGAGAGCTCGTTCTTCGGCTTCATGTGCCAGATGTTGCACGTCTTGCACTTGTAGTTGCACCAGAAGGTCGTCACATACGTCAGCTTGAACGGGTGCGGCGGCCGTTTGACGTGCGTTTCAATGAGCCGCTGGCTGAGTCTGGCGTATGGGGTCAGGCGCATTGAAGAGATGGTCGATGGTTGATGGTTGATGGCAAGGATCGTTCATTAACCATTAACCATCAACCATAACCATCTTTTCCTCTGTGGGACGCAATGACGGGGAAACGGGTTCGGCTCGTTCAGCACCGGCTGTCAGCGCAGCGGTCTGGTGACTGTGATGAATCCAAGATTTCTGCACTCCATCCACCCATTAACAGCATTCCTCACCATGAACTACCACCCGATCCTTTCTCTCTCAAATATACAGAAAACTTAATTCTGTATTAGCTTAAAGACGGTCTTCAAATGCCTTCTATTACGTATTTAAGGTCTTTTATTCAAAAGCGTTAACAGGCTGGTGTGTCGCGTCTCTCACTCCTCAAGATTCAGGACTCATGCTTCATGGGACTCAGAGCTCACCCAAACTCAGAGCTCATTGAAGGAGGCTTTTTAGCCATCACGTACTCATTCTTGCGCCGAAGGCGCCCCATGGCGGCCGGTGGACGGACACGTATGGAAAAAGTGAGGACTTAATCTCTTTTCAGGTCTTAGGAAATCGTGTGCCCGATGGCGGTTCACTCATTCGGACATCGTGTTATGACGAATTTGGTGTTTACGATGAATCTTTTTTGAGGGCGCATGATTATCAATGGTGGTCGCGAGTCTGTGGAAAAATCAATTTTAAACACATCGGCGGATGCTATTACAAGTGGCGATGGCACGATGGAAATATTACCGGATACGACCAGGAGAGGGACAGATCGTACGAAGCTCAAACTACGTATGGAATGCTGAGTCTTTATCCTTTGAAAAGCTTGTTTCCTGACGCGGGGTGGGGCTCCAGGCCCGAAAACGAAGCCGAGGCTGTCTCCTACCTGAAGGCCGCGAATGCGATTGGAAAATGGAAGGATGGGGAAGAGGTCCAGAAATGTATCGGTCAGGTAACCCAGCGAGTTTCCAGGCAGCGGGCGATGGAGTTAATGGAGGAATTAGGGAAAGAAGAAATGGCAAAAGAGTCAGAGGCATTTAGTAAGGAAGACGGGGAAGTCAAGACGGGAAGGGGGGCTAAAGGCGATGCCTATTACGACCGGATTTATGAGGATTCAGAGCAGTACCACTCTGACTACAAGGTCTCGCATTACTACGAGATGTGGACGCAGGTGCTGCAGTTACTGCGAATGGTTCAGGAGCCCAGAGTTTTGGAGATTGGATGCGGTACCGGGCAACTGGCTCATTACCTGTATGACGAAGGATTCCGTCATTACCACGGGTTCGACTTTAGCGAAGAAGCCGTGCGGATAGCCAGTCAAAGAGTGCCCCAATCTTTTTGCGTGGCCGATGCAAGGGCGCCTGAAACATTCGACCACAATTACAACGTGGTCACCTGCCTCGAAGTGCTTGAGCATGTGGACGACGATCTCGGAATCCTTTCTAACATTCATGAAGGCGCCGCCGTTATTCTGAGCGTGCCGTCTTCTGATGATCCCGCGCATGTCCGGTTTTTTCTCGCCAAGGATTCTGTCACTCGGAGATACAGTGCCGTCCTGGACATCCAGGAAATTGTTCAAATTGATCGGTGGTTTGTGTGCCTGGGTGTAAAGCTGCCTGCCGTTGATTAGGTTACGGATTACTCACCGCTTTCGGCTTCACCCTTTTCGCCCACTCCCGCGCCTCCATCCAAATCTTGTCTGAGAGCTGCACGTCTGCGACGTAGGCTGACCAGCCCTGCTTCTTGATAGCGCGGGCGCAGATCTCGTCGGTCCTGGCTGTTTTGTAGTCGAGCGATGACTGAAAAGCCGTCCGGCTTCTGATACTGGGCTCGGGCTCTTCCCTCCCATTCGACGATGTTGTTGTCGGTGCCGGTTTGGGCTTGGAATGATGGAAGCTGGAATGTTAGGCGGTCTGAAGTCTGCGGTCTGTGGTCTGTGGTCTGAAGTCTTGGTCTAAGGTCTAAAGTCTAAAGTCTAAGGTCTTTCTCACTTCCACCATTCAATCGCCTTACCGCCGAGCATGAAGATCCAGAAAATGACAAGCGAGATTACCAGGGCCGTCCAGATGAGCTTGATCTTCTCTACGATCTTCTTTTTCCGGCTCGCCGGGCTGATGAAATAGATCAGCACCGTCACAACGATGATAAAAATGATGGCGCGAGGCTTCAGCACAGTGGGGCCTATGGTAGCAGGTATCGGGAGTGCGGTGTTGTTGTGATGACGGTCTTGGCCTGGCGGATACGGATACTCGATGCTCGATGCTCGATGCTGGGTAGTTCCGGTGTTGTTGTGATGACGGTTGAACCTTCAAGGCGTACTAAAGTGAAAGCGGTGACAAGTCACCGCGCTCCAAGGCTGCCGATCGAATAGAGGTCGCCGCTTCGGCGTCATCGAGTATCCAGTATCCGCCCAAGCCAAGACCGTCATCACAACAACACCGGCACCACCCAGTATCGAGCATCGAG
>Ga0187827_10001393_pt1 | contig 35657 bp, 30 predicted proteins | sample ETNtaG_39_FD_167969 | JGI IMG/M metagenome (GOLD analysis project Ga0187827, IMG submission 167969) | Marine microbial and viral communities from oxygen minimum zone, Eastern Pacific Ocean - ETNP2014_SV_150_PacBio MetaG (Illumina Assembly) | ecosystem: Environmental > Aquatic > Marine > Hypoxic...
CCCGAAGGGCTGTTTACACCGAGAGGAGCCAACACACATGTTGGCGACCCAGATGTGGACCGACCAGAGGGAGGTATACATCGAGGTAACCACCTAGACCATTGGCCCATATTATATCTGTTTTTTGTAATTGCAAGGGCGGCATCAGGAGCCAGGACACTTCCTGGCGACTTAGGTGTGAACCGAAGCCCGAAGGGCTGTTTACACCGAGAGGAGCCAACACACTTGTTGGCGACCCAGATGTGGACCGACCAGAGGGAGGTATACATCGAGGTAACCACCTAGACCATTGGCCCATATTATATCTGTTTTTTTCTTAGAGCGGCATCGGGAGCCAATCCAATCTGTCAGCAAATATTGGTGTAATATTAAAAATTTATCCAATAATTGAACCGAACGTAAACCACTGAGGACTCCGATTAAATATCAGGACCAGATATAAATATATCTCACCGGATACCGGTAATCATGACGATCCTAGTTACAAATGATGATTCTGTGGATAGCCCTGGCATTTATGGTCTAATATCCGCAGCATCGAGACTGGATGATGTAATAACCGTAGCGCCCAAGAGTCCCAAGAGCGGCGTTTCCAAATCTATGACCTTCCACAAGATGCTAAGGGCAAATGAGCGCATGATTGAAATAGATGGAAAAGATAGAAAGCTCATATCAGTCAGCGGCACTCCTGCCGATTGTGTATTGTTTGCATTGGGCCAATTTCCACAGAAAAATATATCGCTAGTGTTGTCAGGAGTAAATCCAGGAGACAATACCTCATATCACTCAATATTTACATCCGGTACCCTGGGGGCGTGTATCGAGGGGGCGCTTATGGGTCTTCCCGCGATTTCATTCTCACACCAGTCTCGCCCGGAGAACTGGTTCAACCACAATGGTTTCCAACTGGAAAACGAAGTGATCGACCTAATGGAAATGATAATACGAAAAGCAATGGAGAAAGGATTACCTCCAAACACAAATATCATATCGGTGAACATTCCCATGTATTATACGAAGGAGACTCAAATTATGGTCCGGCCACCGCAGACACTTCGCTTCGAGAACAATGTGATATGGGAAAAGGATCCTCTGGGAAACGATTACTTCTGGTTGGGCGGCAAAGAGCATAGCGAAAAAGTAAGAGGAAAGGATTGCTGGGAATTGATTGAAAAAGGTAACGTTGTAATTACACCATTGGACATAGGATTATACGCCGATTCGGATGTTGAAACAATACGAAAATGGTTCGAATAACTACATACCAGGCAGGTTACCGCCCTTGAACTGCTTCATCAGCTTCTTTCTCATCTTTCGGTCGGATGTCAAACCCTTCATGGCCTTCTTCGACATCTTGTGATATTTTAATAATGCCTTAACATCCTTCGGCTCCACACCGGCCCCGCGGGAAATCCGGCGTAACCGTGAATGTTTAATAATTTCCGGCTTTTCCATTTCTTCATCTGTCATGGAATCCATTACAACTCGAAATTTCTTCAGGTTTTCCTTTGCTTGTGATACTGCTTGATCGGACATGCCCCCGGACATGCCTGCCGGACCGATGGGTAACATGCTCATCACTTTCTGAAGAGGCCCCATCTTCGTTAACATCTCCATCTGTTGGTACATCTCCTTCAGGGTGAACTTGCCGGTCATAAGTTTCTTGGCGCTCTCTTCGAGAGAATCCTCATCCATTACCTCTTGGGCCTTCTCGAGAAGCGTTTGTATATCTCCCATACCAAGCAGCCGAGAGATAAACCTGGGCGGATCGAACATCTCCAGGTCATCCATGTGCTCTCCTATGCCGATGAACACGATGGGTGCTTTCGTTACCGATACTGCGGATATCGCCCCGCCGCCCTTGGCAGTACCATCGAGCTTTGTCATTATCACCCCAGTAATATGAACCGTCTCGTGGAACGCTTTCGCCTGTGGGCCGGCCTGCTGCCCCACAGCCGCATCTATCACGAGAAATCTCTCATCGGCTTTCGAGACCTTGTAGATGTTCTCCATCTCATCAATGAGGTCCTGTTCGAGAGAATGTCGCCCTGAGGTATCGATTATCACAATATCCTTCTTTAGCATTTTTTTTAAGCCTCTCTCGACTATGGAAACAGCATCCTTGTTGCCGGGTTCACCGTATATCGGGACCTTTGCCTGCTCCCCCAACTGGGCTAGCTGCTCGTACGCAGCTGGACGGTGAACATCTCCGGCAATTACTCCAACCTGAAGACCCTTTTTGGAAAAAAATTTCGACAACTTGCCGATGGTGGTGGTCTTTCCCTGCCCGTAGAGGCCCACCATCATTATCACGTGTTTCTTGAGAGAAACCTCCCTTGCCCCACCCAGTACACCTACAAGCTCATCGTAGATTATCCTTATGACGTGTTCCCTGCCGCTCATGCCAGCAAGAGGTTTTTCCTCCAATGCCCTTCGCTCAACTTCCTTTGTCAGTTTAAGAACAAGCTTAACGTTGACATCCGCTGAAAGAAGCGCTCTCTGAATATCGCGGACGATCTCCTTTATGAGATTCTTATCGATGTGGGACGCCTTTGCGATCTTTTTGAGCGTATTGCGAAGGGATTCGCCTAAATTTTTCAGTACCATGGATAACACCATCAATTGCAGGGACCGTCAACTGTTTAGTCCAACATAAATCCATTCCTATATAAAAATCCTTATTGAGAAAAAGTGTACATTTGCAACATTTATGCAGAGATTCCAAAAAAGGTACCGGCCGATTCTATTTCATATATCACGAAATATTGAAACCGATTTAAAATTGTTAAGACCTACCATTCTTCCTCGCCCGTTAGATACCTGTGCATCGATGCCGCGGATTTTCTTCCTGCGCCCATTGCCAGTATCACGGTTGCTGAACCCGTTACAATATCTCCACCGGCCCAAACGCCTTTTTTGGACGTTTTGCCGTCATCATCCGCAACGATATACCCCCACCGGTTCAGTTCGATCTCAGGCTCGGAGGACGTTAGGATGGGATTGGGCCCTGCACCTATTGCTATCACTGCCAGATCGGCCTCAAGAATGAAATTGGAACCTTCCAGAGGGACTGGCCGCCTTCGGCCCGAATCGTCCGGTTCACCCAGTTCCATGCGAATGCACTCCATTGCAACTAGCTTACCTTCGTCATCCCCAATGAACCTGATTGGAGTTGTGAGAAAATCGAACATGACGCCTTCCTCCTCAGCATGGTGTATCTCTTCTGTTCTCGCAGGTAGCTCTTCATGGCTCCTCCGGTAAATAATATGCGCTTCCTCGGCACCCAGTCGTAGTCCCGTTCTCACAGAATCCATTGCAACGTTCCCACCACCCATGACACACACCTTTTTGCCCTGCGCTATGGGGGTATCATAGTTCGGGAAATCATAGGCCTTCATCAGGTTGGATCGTGTAAGATATTCATTTGCAGAAAATATACCAAGGAGATTCTCACCCTCGATCCCCATGAAACGGGGGGCTCCTGCACCGATACCGACGTAAATTGCATCGAAACCTTCTTCAGCCATCAATTCGTCCAATGAATATATTTTGCCGATTATATGATTGGTGTGTATCTTGACGCCCAAGTCTTCCATGCATTTGATCTCGTAATCTACGATGGCCTTTGGCAGGCGGAATTCCGGGATACCGTAAACCAGAACGCCTCCGGCCTTGTGAAACGCCTCGTAGATGTGAACTTCGTGACCCAATCTCATCATATCCGCAGCCACAGTTAGCCCGCCTGGGCCGGAGCCCACAACCGCTACTTTCTTCCCTGTGGGCGGCGAACAGTTAACACAGCATCTATCCATTGAATTTCGCTCAAGATCTGCCACATAACGTTCTAGATAACCTATTCCCACCGGTTCTTTGCTGACCTTGTTCTGTGTGCAAGGTCCCTCGCACTGTACCTCCTGTGGGCACACACGGCCCGTTATAGCAGGTAGAGCATTGTCCGCCTTAATTATTTCGAGGGCTTCCATGAACTTGCCCTCCGATATCTTATCCAGGAACTCGGGTACGCGAATTTTCACGGGACAACCCTTGACACAGGGCGATGAAGGGCAGAGAAGACAACGCTCGGCCTCCGATATAGCGGTTTCAGCATCATAGCCCAGGTTTACTTCGTCGAAGTTCCTTGCCCTCGCCAGTGGGTCCTGTTCGGTCATCTTGTTCCGATGGGTCTTCATTCGCGCTTTCTTGTCCTGAACCGGGAGACGCCTGCCTTCGTACTTGTATCCACCCATCTAATCCTCACACTCCATATGAAACTTATCGTAAGAACACTTTTCCTCATTGAGATACGCTCTCTGTCTTGTCGTCAACAGATTCCAGTCGACCTCATGTCCATCGAATTCCGGTCCATCGATGCATGTGAACTTTGTCTTGCCGTGGACACAGACCCTGCAAGCTCCGCACATCCCCGTGCCGTCTATCATTATGGGATTCAGACTTACGATGGTTTTTACTCCAAAGGGTTTGGTCGTCAGAGCGCAGAACTTCATCATAATACCTGGGCCGATGGAGTAAACCCGGCTAATTATTTTATCGTGATCGGCTTCCAGAAGTTCCTTGAGAGGTTCGGTTACCAGTCCCTTTCTGCCGAAAGATCCGTCATCGGTGGTGATGATATGCTCATTGCTGACAGAAGCAAGTTTATCCTGCCAGAACAACAAATCCTTCGAGCGGGCCCCATGGATCGAGATTACCTTATTACCTCTTTCCTTCAAACTCTTGGCAATAGGGTATATGGGAGCAGTTCCCACACCGCCTGCCACCATGATCACAGCCCCGTAATCTTCGATATCGGATGCATGGCCCAGAGGACCCAGGACCGCAAAAAGATCATCGCCTTCTTCCAATTGGGAGAGTCTCAATGAAGAAGTTCCAACAACCATGAAAACAAGAGTAATGGTTCCCTTTTCCACAGACCAGTCGGCAAGGGTCAAGGGGATCCGCTCCCCCTTCTCAGATACCATTATAACCACAAATTGCCCGGCCTTTGCCTTATTGGCGATGCCTTTAGCTTCCACTTCCATCTCGAAAATGTTCGATACCAGTTTCTTTTTCATAAGTACCTTGTTCATCGTTTCACCTCGTCATTTTTGTATTGGTCTTTATCTCATTATGCGGTCCAAAGGCTTACCAAATCGGCCGTCAAATTATTATGGAATCCACATATCCGTAATCATTCGATCTGGCTAGTGGAAAACTAGTGCGACGAGTATAAGAAAAATCTATATTTAATGTTTGTGCAGGAAATCCCGTTTCACCCGAAATAAGATAAAAAACGAATTGATTCCCTATTAAAATTGATCCAAAATTTTATGCTATACCTTTACATTATGGCGGACCGAAAGTGGATAATATCATTCCATAATATCCGTAATAATGTAATCTTAATCCGACTTCCACTTCGTTTCCTCAGGTACATGTACCAAGAAGACCGATAATACCCTTATCAGAGCAGCAATATAGCTACCCAGTTCTTCGATCCAAGTTTAGGTGGAAAAATATTTAGTAGAGTTGTCGCATTAGTATGGAAATAACATCATATTGTCAAACTCGAAGTTTGATAATAATGGTTTTCGTAAATAAGGTATTCGAGGTAGGATAATGCAACCCAGCAATATGGCATATGATAGAGCGATTACCGTGTTCTCACCGGATGGAAGACTTTTCCAGGTGGAGTACGCAAGAGAGGCGGTGAAAAGAGGGACAACAACGGTTGGATTGAAGTACGACCGGGGCGTGATATTGATGATCGACAAGAGGATCAGCTCCCGATTGATCGAACCCAGTTCCATTGAAAAGATATTCAAGATTGACGAACATATAGGATGTGCCACATCCGGTCTCGTTGCCGATGCCAGGGTTTTGGTGGACAGAGCCCAGGTAGAAGCTCAGATCCATAAAATTTCCTACAATGAGATGACAAGCGTTGAGAATCTCGTAAAACGTATATGTGATTACAAACAGAACTATACACAGTTCGGCGGGGTAAGACCCTTTGGAACGGCCCTGTTGATCGCCGGAGTGGATAACAAGGGTCTGCACCTATACGAGACCGATCCCAGCGGCGCCCTAATAGCATACAACGCGGCCAGTATAGGTGCCGGTAGGAACACTGTCATGGAGGTGTTCGAGGAGAAGTTCAAGCCCGGAATGAGCAAAGGAAAGGCTATCGAACTGGGATTAGAAGCCCTTGAAATCGCCACAGAAAAGGAACCCGACAGCGAGACTATCGAAATAGGGATCATGGAAAAGGGTAAAGAATTCAGCAAACTGTCCGCCAAAGATGTGGCATCTTTTGTAAAAAAATTCAAAGCTAAGAAGACCAAGTAGTTAACATTTATTTCATATATTAAGGCCCGGTGAGTTGTTAATATGGTTTCCCTAGAGGAGGCGGTTATTGCCAGATTGGATCGTCATGGAGAACGGTTCGAGATTCTGATAGAGCCGTCTGACGCCCAGAAATACAAAGAAGGAGTCGCTATAGATATCCTTGCATCTCTTGCCGCAGAGGAAATTTTCAAGAGTTCATCGAGAGGAGATCGCGCTTCTGAGGAAAGCATTCAGAAGGTCTTTGGTACCATTGATGTAGCTTTGGTAGCAGAGGAAATCCTGACCAAAGGAGATATTCAATTAACACAAACGCAAAGAAAGAAAATGCGTCAGAAGAAAAAGGATAAAATAGTGGATATAATTGTTCGAAACGCTATCAATCCACAGACAAAAACTCCACATCCCCGAAAGAGGATTGAACTGGCAATAGAAGAGGCGAAGATCAAAATTGACCCATTCAAATCTGCAGATAGCCAGATCAACGACGTATTGGATAAATTAAAAATCCTTATGCCAATCAAATTCGATACAATTGTTATGGCTGTAAGATTGTCTGCGCCGGAATACGGTCGATGTTATGGCGAGATAAAGGACATGGGAAAACTGACCCGCGAGGAATGGCAAAAGGATGGTAACTGGATCGGTATCGTTCAAATTCCGGCCGGTCTGAAATTGGAATTTTTCGACAGGCTCAATGCAAAGACCCACGGAGAAGCTTCTGTAAAGATACTTGATTGAAGTTCAGCCTCCGGGAAATCTGCCTAGTATGGATAGAATCAATGGAAATGATACCCAGGGTGTCCAAAGTCACAGAGATGATCGAAACATATGCCCACGAGGTGGGACTCACCGAAAGGGTCAAGACCTATTTGAACGGATTTGATTGAATAATTTGGGGATATTCGCACTAGTCCTTAGAAAGAATATCGGCATTCCTTATCAAATTCGAGGCTAATATTGAGCCCAGTGCAGCCATGTCCTCAGTGGGTAAATGGTAGCCGGCAGTGGAATCGAACAGTACGTTAACGCTGGACATAAGCTCGTCATCTCCCTCCCAAAGTACAATGGTCACAAATAACCTGGGAAATATTTTTATCATCACCGCCGCGTCACCCATATCAATGCGTACCCCCTTCATGAGTTCTCCCGCATTCAATAATTCTTGGGATGAATTTCCGAATCGGTCGATCATTGGGGCGATGGTACGCTTGTGGAAAGCACTGAAATAAAAGTTACCACCTTCTAGATTCCTGAATGAGATCATTTTCCCCGTTGGTTCGATATCCTTTGCATTCACCAGATAATGCAGGATAATAGCCTCGAAGAAGGGATTTGGTGCATTTCCACCCAGAGCGATTACGCGCTCGTCCTCAATTATTATCTGATAATCTTTATCGAAAAATCCGAGGTGCAATCCTTCATCTGTCATCAACGCGCTGCTTCTTCGAGCGATGTCTTTCATATCCCGGTTCTTCAACTGTGACCAGGCCAGTTCGAGGGAAGAAACCAGGTTCCCTGCATCATCTCGCATAGCGGTCATCCATGTTAATTTTTTCATTACCGGGGCTCGTGTATTTCCCAGTATATTTCACCCCAAGGGAACATACCTTAATATTATTTACTATACCTATGGAATTTGCGTCTCCATTTACCATTACTAATCGTAACATTGGTCCAGACAATAAATTATTTAAGCTAACATTCTGTTAAAATAGGCTGATCTCATGTCTGCATTGGAAAAAGATGAAGAAAAGGAACGATTCAAGATAGCGGAAAACGGGGAAATGGATCCTGGGAATCAAGACGACATGACCGATAATATAATGAAAGGGCTTGATTTCTACAAGCAGGAGAAATTCAGGGAAGCTTACGAGTATTTCGACATGGCGCTAAATGACAGCCCGGACAATCCCAATATCCTTTTGAACCTTGCAATGTGCATGCTGCAGGGGAATCTCTACAACACTCACGCCGAACTGATGGATATTTTCGACAGGATTATTGCTATTGATGACAAATGCAAAGAGGCATGGGCCAATAAAGGTTCTTATTTGGCAGCATGTGGCAATCTGATAGACGCATTGGTCTGCCTGAACAGGGCTGCTGTGCTGTGCGAAGAACCGCAGGTACTGGAAAACAGAGGTAATGTATATCTCGAGCTTGGCAATTACGAGATGGCACTCCAAGATTTCAATCGGGCGCTTCAAGAGAATCCGGCGAAGCCGGACCTAATATATAAAAAAGGTGTTTCACTGATGGAACTCCGACGCTTCGAGGAAGCTTTGGAATGTTTCGATAAAGTACTCGCATCGGATTATAAGGTGGATGAGACAAGGTTGAGCAAAGCCGAAGTGCTTCTTGATCTGGGCAAATTGGACGAGACCATCTCGGTTTGTGATGATATTCTGGAAACAGACCCCGATAATATCAGGGCCATTGGATTGAAGGGGATATCACTCCATTTCACAGGTGATGATGATACAGCAAGGGCAGAGTTGAAACGACTAAAAAAAATCGCAAAGGAAAAGGGAATGGAAAAAACCCAGCTTATAAGAATACTCGAACAGACATTGAACGAGATAGATTCATGAATTTGAACGCACTTCGAATTTTTTTTTTATCATAAAGACATGGAAGGAATGTGGATATTTGAGACGGGGTAAACAAAAAAAAAAAGTAAATAAAAGAGCCATGGACAAACACTTAATGGGGTTCTACATGATCCTGTTCATAATGCTGGTGATGACAATCTATTTCTATTACAGGTTCATCATCGATGATGCGAAAGATGAGGGGCTCCTGGAGGTTCCCGCCTCCGCGGAATACAGCATTAAAAGAACCGAGACCATCTCGGTCAGCCGTACTCCCGTGGACTACAAATTCAAGCTCTACGAACCACCACAGATACCTGACAAGGATTCATCCTCACCCGGTTCGATCCAGAATATGGTTGGGTTGGAACTCGACCCTATGCCAAAGAGGAATCCGAGTCAGGGGACAGCCATGATCTGGGAGAAGGATAATTTTCTGGGAACGGATACCATCAGCATCACATACACCGTGAAGGCCCAGACCGTTAAATGGGACCTTGATACCGCTAAAAGCGGAAATATCGACGATATCACCGATGAAAATGTAAAAAAACAATATTTAGGTAACCAGTGGGCCGAAGACGCCAACGGGGACGGCGAGCCCGAGGACGGGAATAATGATAGGAGTCCGGATTCGTACAAGATAGAACCCAGCAACCCACAGATATCTTCCAAGGCCCAGGAGATCGCAGGAGATGGTAGGAACGTTTATGAAACTGTTTCGAAAATTTACAGATTTATCACTCGCGACGGGGGATTTACCTACTCTCTGGGAAGGGAAGGAAGCCCTTCGAAGGCGTTAAATACGTTGAATTCACGCGAAGGAGACTGTGACGACCAGTCCATACTATTCATATCAATGTTAAGATCTCTCGAAATTCCCGCATGGCTGGAGATCGGTCTTCTCTACGATCCGGCCAAGGACATGTGGTTCGGCCATGCTTGGACTAACGTTTACATTCCCTTATCAGGGGGGGGCTACGAGGTGGTGGCTGTGGATGTGGTTAACGAACAGTTCCTGTTCAGGACCTGCAATCATTTAACGGACTGGACCGACGACGGCACCAGGGGCCATTACGGCAATGATGGTAAATGGAATAAGTGCAATCTTGCCGATTACTACTATTTCTTTTCATATCACTACGCCTCTCAGCGGAAACCAAAAGTGCAGCACCTAGAAGAGTTTTCCACCATCAGCTACATGTCTGAAGGAAGCGTCCTCTACGATTCGGAGACCGGGGAGAGCCGGTCCGGAGACGAGATACCCTTTATAGATCTGCCTGCAATAATAATAACGGTTACCGCCATCATGGCCATATCCCACAGAAGACGAAAAAACAAACGTGATCCCCATGTCAAACATCGGAAGTAAAATAATAAGAAGGATAGGTCCGGTGCTATTGTTGGCCCTCGTGTTAATGTCTGCTGGCTGCACGGATAAGGACAACGGGATCGAGATAAAGAAGGGTGGACATTATTCGGTAATGATCCCAGCCGAGAAGGGTGATGAACTTCATATCAAGTGGAATACCGACGGTGAGATCCAGTGGCAGCTGAGTGATGACAACAACACCATTGTCCCGGGAAATCCGCAGGACATAGTTGGCTTCAACAATGTCGGTGAGGAATATATAAAAATAAAGCAGAATGCTACCTACACCCTTACCTTCGAGAACCTGGATGAGAGGAAAATCGATATCGAACTGGTTTGGGAGATCAAATAAGTCGAGGGAATCAGGTGAATAGGGCACGGAAGGATTCCTCGGATCGCCTGGGCAAGGAGTCTCCGGGAAAACTCCTCATGAAACTTTCTCTGCCCGCAATGATTGCAATGTTCATCCAGTCCACCTATAACGTTGTGGATACTATCTTCGTTGGAAGGATAGGAGAGGCCAAGCAAGGAGTGGAGGCAATTACAGCCCTTGCGGCGGTGTTTCCGATCCAGCTCATATTGATCGCAGTTAGCGTTGGCACCGGCATAGGAGTCTCATCGTTGATATCGAGGTTACTGGGAAAGGGTGAAAGAAAAAAGGCCCGCGTGGTGGTGAACAACGCCATCATGATAAGTATTCTGTTCTCTATTGTGACTGCCATCATCGGTTTTTTCCTGGCATCACAGATTGTGAGACTGTTCATCGAGGACGATAGCATAATCCTCATGGGTTCCGAATACTTGAGGATAATTATGATCTTTTCCGGTTCACTATTCTTCTTTATACTTGGCGAAAGGATACTCCAGGCGCAGGGAAATACATTCGTGCCGATGCTGGTTCTGGCTTCCACGGCAGTGCTCAACATAATACTGGACCCTATCTCCATCTACGGGTTCTGGTTCATACCGCCAATGGGGGTGAAGGGAGCCGCCATTGCCACGGTGATATCAAGAACTGTTGGGGCAGTTGTGATACTGGCCATACTCCTTTCGAAGAGGAACGAGCTTTCCATAAAGATACGCGAATTCCGTCCGAACTGGCCGCTGATAGCAAAGATCTACGCTGTAGGCGGCCCCACCATGGCCATCCAGATACTGGGAAGCATTACCCTCGGGGCAGTAAACGTGATACTGGGTGCAATATCCAGTTACGCCGTTGCGGTCCTCGGTCTCTTCTTCAAGGTTCAGTCATTCTTTATGATGCCGGTATTCGGCCTGGTACAGGGATTCATACCAATGGTCGGTTACAATTACGGGGCCGGGAACCGGGCGAGAGTGAAAAAGATACTCAAAATCGCCCTCGCGTGGAGTTTTGCAATCTCTTTTGTCGGTTTTCTCATCTTCGAGCTTTTTCCGGGGACTATTATTTCGGTATTCAACTCGGATGAATTGCTAATAAGCGTTGGTACCACGGGCTTCCGTTGGATCGCTATTATGTACTTCCTAACGGGACCCATAGTGATCATGGCCTCGTTCTTCCAGGCTATCGGAAAGGGAGGACGCAGCCTGTTCTTGTTGGTGGTACAGCGTGTGGTTGTGCTGCTGCCTGCGGTTTACCTGTTCAGCATCATTTCCGATGACATCATCCTTATATGGAGAGCTTATCCGATTTCCACCGTATGGGGATTCTTCCTGGGATTGGTGCTGATACTGGATGAGTTTGAGGAAAATGGGCCGAAAAGCGTAATAATACATGATAATTAATATACAGGAGATAATAACTCAACTTTGACACTTGACTCCGCCAGAATTGTACCATCGGCGATGCAAGAGAAAAGCGAACTGGTTGACGTCAAGACCAAGATGAAGGAATACCTGGAGGAGCTGGGATATTGAGTATTATCGAAAAACTCTCACCGCTGTTGAGAGAATTGGAACCGGTGAAGGATATGAACCAAAAACTGCCACAAACCTTATCTGAAATATATTTTCATCTTACAGGAGGTGGGGCAATTGAATGAAATTATTAACTATGAACGAGATTTCATAGAAGTCAGGGAAATAATTCGAAGGGCCAGGTTCAGAGCCTTGAAAAGTGTTAACAGGGAACTGATCGATCTTTATTGGTCCGTTGGTGAATACCTAAGTAAGAAGGTTGAGGATGAAACATGGGGCAAGGGAGTCGTCAAGAACCTCTCGGATTTTCTAAGAATGGAGGAGCCAGACTTAAAGGGTTTCTCTGCTCAGAACCTTTGGCGGATGAAACAGTTTTATGAAACATATTGTGATCATTCAAAACTCTCATCACTGATGAGAGAATTAAGCTGGACGAACAATATCATTATCATGTCCAAAACAAAATCAATTGAAGAAAAAGAATTCTACATCAGTTCGGCAATAAAAGAACAATATACAACTCGAGAACTTGCAAGACAAATCGATGCCTGTGTTTATGAGAGACAAATACTTTCCCACCAAAATGTGTCAGCAACCCTGACACAAATTCATCCATCATTTCCAGTAGTATTTAAGGACAAGTATGTCTTGGACTTCCTGAACCTGCCCCATGATTTCTCAGAAAAGGATCTTCAAAAGGCCATCGTCGAAAATCTGAAACATTTCATACTGGAATTCGGCAAGGATTTCGCTTTCGTGGGGGAGGAATACCGTCTCCAGGTGGGTAATCACGATTATTACATCGACCTGCTTTTCTACCACCGGGGCCTTCGGTGCCTCGTAGCACTCGAGCTTAAAATAACAGAATTCAAGCCGGAATACCTGGGCAAGGTGGAATTCTACCTAGAGGCGCTGGACCGGGACCACCGTAAGGAGCACGAGAACCCGAGCGTCGGCGTGATACTGTGCAAGGGCAAGGACGACGAGGTGGTGGAGTACGCCCTGAGCAGGGCGCTGTCACCCACAATGATAGCAGAGTACGAAACAAAATTGATACCGAAGAGCCTGCTTGAGCAGAAGCTGCGGGAGTTCTCGGAACTGGTCGCAGGGGAGTTGGAATACGAGGAGGCCGGAGATTGAGCGACGGAGATGAGAAAAGGCCGAGGTACAAGAAGACAGTTTCATATTCATGTAGCGGGCATCTGCGTTTTCACGCGCGCGGTGCCTTACGGCGCACCTGCGCCCTCGGAAACATGCTGTTTCCTGCGGACGATGCCGCGCACATTGTCAAGCTGCAAACCCTTATGCATCAAAGATGCATCTGGTCCTTTCGAGACGTTACTCGAAAGGCTTCGAATTATTTTCGAAACTTGACCGCACACCTGTGGGCAGGGATAAGCGAATCTTGATTCGTTAAGATTTGCACCATTGACAATATACAACGAAAAGCGATAGTTAAAGAGAATTTGTGCAACAGCTGTTGCACTAATTATCCAATGATAGAGATGGGATACAAATGACTGGAGAAATTGAGAATACGGTTCCTTCCGATTATTATGAAACACTGGATGAGATTAAAAGAAATATCCATAATGCTCAGATTAAAGCTGGGCTGTCAATTACAAAAAGGTTGATAATATTATACTGGAAAATAGGCAAAGAATTACAAAGAAAACAGGAAAGTTTATCCTGGGGCAGTAATACGATTCGCAAATTGGCTGCCGATCTCCAGAGAGCTTTTCCTGGTGTCAAAGGCTTTTCTTCAAGGAACCTTTTTTATATGAAATCCTTTGCACAAACCTATCCTAATGAAGAAATTGTGAAGCAACTTGCTTCACAAATTCCCTGGGGACATAATATCCGGATAATCCAGACAATAAAAGATCAAGATGAGAGGCTGTGGTATATTCAAAAAACCATAGAAAACGGATGGTCCCGGAATGTTCTGGTCCATCAAATAGAATCAGACCTTTACAATCGTCAAGGTCGGGCGATGACCAATTTTGAAAAAACATTGCCTGCTCCCCAATCAGAATTGGCACGACAGGTTCTGAAGGACCCTTATATCTTTGATTTTCTTACCCTTGAGGACAAAGTGGTGGAAAGGCAACTGGAAAGAGCCCTGGTGGAGCACATCAGGGATTTCCTCCTGGAACTGGGAGTGGGCTTTGCCTTCGTGGGAAGCCAATATCACCTCGAGGTGGGCGATGACGATTTCTACATTGACCTTTTATTCTATCATTTGAAACTCAGGAGCTATGTCGTCATCGATCTGAAAGTGGGTGATTTCAAACCCGAATATGCCGGAAAGATGAACTTCTACCTTTCCGCTGTAGACGACATATTGAGGAATGAACTGGACAATCCCAGCATTGGAATAGTTCTGTGCAAGGACAGAAAGAAGCTGACTGTGGAATATGCGCTGCGTGACATCGGAAAACCCATCGGAGTACCCACCTACGAGCTTGAAATGATAAGCAAACTTCCTCCGGATCTGGAGGGGAAGCTGCCTACTGTGGAACAATTAGAAGCGGAGCTTGCCGCAAGCGAGCCGGAACACGAGGAGGCAGGAGATTGAGCGACGGAGATGAGAAACGACCGGGGTACAAGAAGACGAAATTAGGGTGGATACCGGAGGATTGGGGAATTAAAAGATTGGATCAATTATTGATAAGAACAAGAAAGCCCTCACTCGTGAGGGAAATTTAAAGATGAATTCAGACGTCCCTAATATGCAACGTTAGTCTAAATTTATTTCGGTATGAAGATTTATGTATCCTTTGCCTTTATTCTTCCGCTTATGTTTATCTACCATATGCAGATTTTCAATTTCATAGAGGTGAAAAACAGCCCCGACATCATCCGAGTTTCTAAAATAGATTTTACTTCGAAAGTATTCCTTGCCTTTGGAAATCGTCTTGTGAAGTGAAATACGACCCCGCTTAATGTACTTCAGATGAATCTCCTTAATACTGAGATAAAACATGACCACTTTAATGCTAACCTTGTATTTATCATTGGTTGTGGCCACAACTATTTCATATACTTGAATGAGCACTTTTCATACTTTATAAACAATAAAAAAGGGAAATGAACATCAACCGCCAGGGAGCGGAGGAAGTTCATTTTATTGGACTTGAAACTGCACCTTCAAACCGGAATCTCTTTCTTTCTGAAATAATGCAGCGATATCATGTAGACGACGATGGCAAGCACCAATGGGATTATTATATTTATCAAGGAAAACTTTTCGTCGATCATTAGCTCGCCTGCGTCCCAGTAAGTGAACATCGAGAACCATTTCAGGAATTCCGCCTTCGTTGATATATTTGAAACTATCTGGAAAACGTACTGGACGAAAACTGCCCCCATAATTATACCGAGCCCGCGTTTATATTCATTGATAAATACCGAGGCAAGACAGCCAATGGCAATGAAAGCAAGTCCGAATGGAATTCCCCCAACAAATGCGAATATGAAACCAGCCCAGGGTACGGGTCTTCCAATGGCCATGGTACCGATCACGAGACCCAGGAGGGCAGAGATGGAAATGATGACGAACTTCGCGAGGATCACCTGAGTCTTTTCCACCAGGAACCGATCCCTGGTGTAACCGGTGGCCATAAGCACGTCGATGGACCGTTCCTCCACGTTCTTCGTTATGGAAGAAAGGCCCATTATGCTGAAATATATCGCCATAACGAGAGGCCATATGGAAAAGAATTCCAGTACGAGAAAACCTCTTAGCTCGTACATGTTTACGATATTTCCGCCCATCATTCCTTCCATCATCGGATTGTCTTTGAGATACTCGTCGAAAGCACCTTTGGCCATGAGGCTGTCAAGGGTCACGATCTCGGATATCGTTGCATTGGAGATGTTCCAATCCCCCGTGATATAGACAACGAGAAAAGCTTGGTAATTATCCGTATTGTTAAAGGTCACATGATTACCCGAACCATTGTAAAGTATCGAAATACTGTACTCGCCGAGTGAGGAATTGATATCCAGCTCAGCCAAATCATCGGTCAGCTCAAAATCGGTATAGTTCAGGTAAAAGTTGGCATAGGTAAAAACGCTCACAGCCCCCGTGGCGATATGATTAGGATATCCACGTTTGAAATCCCATGTGAGATTAAATTTATTATTTTCAATCTCCTCCAGTTTGATTCCACTACCCTCGAAAGAGGGATTTGAAAGACTTTTCTCAAAGGATGGAAAGATGGAGACTATCAACAACCCGTATAAAATCATGATGATGCTGAATATCAGCAGACCACGCCTTGATTCCTTCAGCATCGTTATGAATAACTGTTTTTTCATTTATTCACCCCCGCTCCACTATTTTCCCTTTGAACCTCTTCCATGCCGTAATACTTCAGAAATACGTGTTCGAGGGATGTATCCTCGAAAGTAAGCTCGTCAACAGTATGTTTAGCCAGTAACTTGATGATACCGTCCACGTTCGAAAAAACCGTAAGTACCAATCGATTACCTTCCGATTTCACATCGGATACTCCTTTAATTCTCTGGAATATCTCCGGGTTGATTGCGTCTCGGAAATCGATGATCATGAGGCGGCCGGTCTTCTTCTTGAACTCCCCCATGGTTTCCACTGCCACCAGTTCCCCCTCCCTTATCACAGCCACCCGATCGCATATCGCGTCCACTTCCGAGAGTATGTGGGATGACAGGAATATCGTATTTCCCTTCTTCTTTTCCTCAAGCAACAATTTGTAGAATTCCTGCTGCATCAGCGGGTCAAGACCTGTTGAGGGCTCATCCATTATCATTAGTTTTGGAGAATGCATGAATGCGGAGACCAGCCCGACCTTCTGCCTGTTGCCCCGGGAAAAATCCTTTATGCGCTTTGTAAGGTCGAGATTGAACCTTTCGGACAGTTCCTCTATACGGTTATTCCCGGTATGATCCATCATGCCCAGCAAGAAATAAAGATATTCACCGGCGGTCATTCTTGAACTCATTGTGAAATCCGATGGCAAATACCCCACCTTCCTTCTGACCTCGGCACCCTGAAGCTGCGGGTCCATTCCCAGCACTTTTATCTTACCCGCAGTGGGTCTAATGTAATCCAGAATTGTACGTATCGTTGTGGTCTTCCCCGCACCATTTGGCCCGAGAAACCCAAAAATCTCTCCGGGAGATATTCTGAAGGAGACGTTCTCAACACCTCTGGCCTTGCCGTAATATTTCTTCAGACCTGCAATATCGATAACAGGTTTATTACCGGTTCTGCCAGCCATATTCATACCTCATTTCATTTCTTTTAACTTTGTATATATACCGTCAAGACGCTCTAACTCAAGTACCGCGAGAACCCTGGAGTGCTCTTTCGAGAGATACATAATATTTTCTGCAATGTACCGCTCCCGGGCCTCTTCAATTTCCCGGTATCCCTTGACCTTGTTTATCTGAGCGTCCCAGTCCAAAACGAAGGAACGGGCATCGGGGCTGTTGAATTTTCGTTTTCTCAGTCGTTTTACCCGGAACGAGTGACGTATCAAATGGAAGGTTGTAACCGTCTTTGTGAAGATATCTGCATATTTTTCATCGTTCATGTCCAGTGGAGCTAGAATTATATCTTTTTTTCGGGCGATCCTGTAAGCCATCACCAGAGAAGGCGGAGGAACCTGGATCTCACCGTACGCTGCAAGATTTACACCGTAGATTTCCTCGTAATGCGAAAGACCCATTTCAGTTATCTCTCCCCTTACGGTAGCCTCGAGACCTTTCATCTCGCCCTGAGATATATGCAGGCCGATAATATCCGGTATAGCTATCCGATAGGCTTTTTTTACGTTTTCCGCTTCGCTCTTCAATCCCTTGATGGTGCCGAGGAGATACACTTTAGCGTTTCCGACTGTCAATTCATGAAAATCCCGAAGGGCCGTATCACTCTTCGGGCTCATCTAGGTCCCACCTTAGCTCTTCTTTCCATCACAAGCTCGAGAATGTCTTCGGAGCATGCAATATCCTCCAGCTCGCATTTCGTAATAATTGGAGTTCCCTCTATGCACGTCTTGGAAGTGGGATCGCTAAGAAAAAAGACAGAATGCCTCTCGGTAATTGAGCCAATACGGGTCATCATTCTTGCCTTCTTTCTGATGGTTACTCCTGGTTTTTGGAAACCGGTCAAAAGAAGAATGTTATCACGACGGGTAAACGCATCGAAGGGACAACGGAAGAGAGGAATGACCTCATAGCCAAGAAGATGAAGTTTTGATTGTAGGGAACTGTTGACACTATCAAGCTTATCAAGTTTTTCCCGTTGTTTCAATAGTTTCTCGTTGAGCACGAATGGATTCAATGAAGCTATAAGGGGCACACCAAGGGTTTCTTCCATTACGAGACCGACATCAAGGGTTGCACTCATACCTTGTTCATACATCTGCACGGCTTTTCTTGAGACACCCACGGCCTTTGCCATGTCTCCAAGGGACATTCCCCGCTCCTTTCGCACTTCTCGGAGTATCTCATTGTCCAGGTCTACGTAGAAACCCCCTGGTGCAGCGAAAACAGATGGAAAAACGCCTTCGATGAATATGTCGTACAGGGTCCTGGGAGTAATTATGGAAATAAGATGCCTAAGATAGATTATACCGTCCTCCAAGGGACCGCTGGACGCCCGGTATCCCATCATTACGGGACTTGCCCCCAGGAATGAGGCAAGCAATTTCAGCTGGCAGGCATTCTCTTTGGTGAAGGAATCGATATTGGCCAGCACCTTAATAATTAAAAGGGTATTGTCTCTTCGGCAGATAATATCAAAACTGATGGATCGAAGGTCGGCCGGATCGGATATATAGAAACCGGATCGTGAGAGAATATCACAGATGTCCGTTATCATCTGGTTTCTCTTCATGGTACCGACACCGTTAGATATGTTAACAAAACCGCAGGAGACATTATTCATAGTATATATTCAATGAAACATTATTATAAAACCAATGCCAGTGATTGATTTCAGACAGATATATGTCGATTCTTCTATAAGTAGTTTATCACCCGTTCAATGAAGTGAAGGTTGAAAAGTCCAAAGTGAAAGTATCTTATTTGAGAATAATTTACACTCATGATATTCTATTCTCTTCGAGGCCTGCTCCCGTTATACTCCGGTGTAACTTCGTCACACCTGAGCCCTCGGCAATGCTGGATGAAACAAGTTTCATCCGCACCCTCGGCAAGTGTGCCTACGGGTTATGCCTACGGACGACGGAAGAAACGCACGTTTCATCTCGGTGTACCTTCGGCACACCTGACCTGCCTGCAAGTATGCAGTCAGACTACGCAACACCTACGGCGTTACTGCTCCCTCGAAAACAGTTGTTTTCTACGGGCACAGGCCTCGTCTACGATATAAAAAGAAGAATTTCAAGATCGCTAATGGTCGGCGCAAACCGACCCGGAGGGCAGAGCCCTCCTTCGTAATATTTTTCTTTTGGAATCGGGCCGCCGTTTTCCTGGGGGTCGGCGGCCCTCTATAGATCGAAGAAAAGAGATAATAGACATAAAGGCGTGAAACTAACCGGGTTAACATAACTGCTAACCGGTCGCGGGCTCAGTAGTAAATAGTCCGGGTTCGGTGATACGGCAGATCATCAGGAGATTTGTTCTGCCCCAAGAGCCACAAATGATCATTGACATAGATCGGCTCAATGTGTAAATTTCTTCCATTAAGGCGTTTGGCGATCAACTCCACTGCCCATATGGTATTCGCCCGGATCTCAATCTCCTCCGGGCTGCCCCCGGGAATCAGCTTCATTTGGTCCACCTTCCCGGCCAACTCCTCCGAGTAAACGAGTATTCCCGCTTTTCTCAGGACCTGAGGTATCTTGTAATCGGCAAAGGCAGTTAGTTTTTCAATGTTTTTTAATTCTCCGAATCCTCGACCCTCAAAAAGATTGTAAATGTCCGAGACCAGAAGCTGAGCTCGTTTATAAAAGAAAATCTTTTGATCTTTATAGTACGATATATCGGCAAATGAAGGAAAATTTTTCACGATCAGTTCGAGTAAAAGAAGAGCGTCGTTTGATGCCGCGTTTATTATGCTACTAAAGGAGCCGCCGAACCTTTCATTTAGAGTAGAGCCGATCTCTCTGAGTATGTCAAGGCGTTCCCCGAACAGCGGTATCGGGACATTCCCCCTGAAAAGATATGAAAGCTCTTCATTCGAAAGTGTCGCAAGATAACTAGAGTCCAATAGGGATTTTCCTTCCTCAATAGCCCTCCCAAAGGCAACTACCATTCCCCAGGCACCGTCATATTTTTTATTTTTATAAGTCAAAGTCCATTTCGGCTCCCCCCAGTAACAGAAATTAATAGAATTGAACACGAATAGGAAATGCAGTTTCTCCTGAACGCTAAGGGTCGCAAGGTCAAAGGGAGCATCCGCAAGCCAATGCCGTGAGTCACTTGCTCTGAAATTGTCCGAGAACTCATGGAGCCGGTCCATATTTATTTTTACGTGGTCCGAATTCTCCATAACATACCTAGTAGTTTCCAGTACGGGATTCATGGAATCCGGTAAATGCCTCCATTTTATAAACCTTTTAGCACGGAGGGTGTAATTGTCGCTCATTTCTTACTACCGGGCTTTCGTATCTTCATACCGCCGATGGTCTCGTCGGGCAGGCTATCGACCTTCTTTTCACGGCCGCCCTTGTCCTTTTTCGATCCTCCCACGGTAAACATATCCACGTAGCTGTCAACGTCTCTATCATCCGTCTCCAAAACCGCTTTATCAGGCTCCCTCCCTTCTTTGAAGAACTCATCAAACTTTCTCTGTTCTTCCTTCCTGCTCTTGATCTCTCTGATTATGAAAACAGCTATCAGACATATTGCGAGAACAAGTATTACTACCCATAGCCACTGGCCCTCGCCATCTTCAACCGGCGGGACCGGCTTCTCTATAGTGTTGTTCACTACAACGTTCATGGTATCGGTATACCCATTCCCTGAGGTATCAGTGACCTTCAACGTTACGGAAAAGTTCCCCGAGTTATTGAAGGTGTACGTCGGATCAAATCCATAAAGGATTTTTTCGCCCACATCGTTAAATGTCCAAACAAGACTCTGGATTCCGACGTTGTCATAGCTTCCATTGCCATCAAATGTTACCGTGCTTCCCCGGTCAACGGACTGATCGGGACCTGCATTGGCGGTGGGAAAGATCACATCCAGAATATTTCCATAAAGACTGAGGATCAATTCTGCCGTCCCACCCTCCGGGTTTGTGAAATTGATCGAAATATATTTTCCGGGAATGAATTCTACGTTGGAGTCATTATACTTGATCCAATTCCCATTGGTGGAGTTCATATAGTAGAGTCGTATGGAATCTGCGTCCGCATTTTCGGGAATGGCATTGCTTCCGATCGTGAGATCGAAGCGAATTTCCATCCAGTCCATCCAGGGATAATCGGTAGTGACAGCTACAATATTCCAGAGAATGTTATTATTCACACCGGCAAGGCCGCTTTTCAACTCGGCGTTCGCATCCCCACCACCGATATTGGCCACTCTCAAATCAATGTCAAGCGAGGGAAACAAGGTAGTCTCTATCTCACGACCCAGGACGGATATTGTTATGATCTTATGGTCCTTACCACCTCTCTGGTCATCAACGGTGAGCTTTATTTCGTGGAGGCCAGGACTGAGATAAGTTTTGAAAGCCGATAGTGGTCCATCGTAGAGCAAGCCGTCCAGGGTGGAGGTCCACTTGTACCTCAATTCGTCCCTATTGGGATCATTGGATGAAGCGGCACTGAACTCGATCTCGTCGATCTCCTTGTACACGGCCATGGATGCAGGGCTGTCGATGATTCCTTTTGGAGCATTATTCGCTGCACCGAGGGCGTAGATTTCTCCACCGGCAGTGGAAATGTAAACCTTCCCCTCCCAGACAACAGGAGTACCGTTTGTGGATGCGCCCAGGGTCATATTCCAGAGGAATCGTTCCTCTGAAGGGATCGTGGATGACATGTTCATACCGTACAAAGTTCCGGTAGAATCGATAAAATAACACCTGCCGGGGCCGCCCACCAAGGGAGAATTGAGGCTTCCCACACCTTCGATAATACCCACGGGAGCGTATTTTTCGTCAAGTATTCTTACACCTGAGACAGTCCCAAGAGCCAGGCGGCCATCCTCGCTTACTTTTACGACACAGGTGGTAGGAGTATCTGCAAGCTCCAGAAGCAGCGTGGAAGTATTTGACACCGGATCATAACTGACAATATCCCCATCGGTGAAAACAACAAATATCCTGTCGTCGAAATAAGCAGGCGTCATGGGTAAGGTGGAACCCAGCACTTTCGTTGCAAGTATCGTCCCGTCGTAGAGATCCAGCAAATATATCTTTCCACTATCGTCCAGAACCGTGAAATTGTCACCAAATAATAGTGGAATGGTGGAACTGTTAGCTCCTATGTCCGTTTGCCAGAGTAGTTCTCCATCATCGTCGTCGATAGCAAATACTTGACCGCTTTCAGTGGTAACGAACACAATCCCGTGTTTAGCCATTACAGGTGCGATTGGATCTTCGATTCCCGGATTATCATAAGTCCATAACAAGTTCCCGGAATCCATCAAGTCGAAACACCGTAACTTGAAACCCTCATAGGGAACGAATATTTTATCCCCTAGAACGCTGGCAGAGGACAGGGCAGGGTCAGGGAAATCCACTCTCCATTTGTGCGAGCTTGCCAGATCATACTGGTCAAATGCCAGTAGTGAACCTGCAGTGGTCGTGACCAATAAAAATCCCTTGGAGATGACGGGTTGGAAAAGGGAACCACCAGGGAAAGCACTCCCTTCCTCACGGTTTGTATCCACAGCTATGGCGCTGTAACACTCGTGTTCGACACCACCCATGAAAAAGTTCCACTCCTTTGTGGGTGGGGAACTCACCGTCAGCACCTGGGCATTCAAATGGAAAAGCGTATTCGTAGTGTCCTCGGGAGTTATATTTAATACTTTCACAAAGATGGACCACGTGCCACTTCTGGCTTTCCACGAAATATTGATGCTGGCCAGTGAGAGGGGGGCCACTGTGAGATGTTCCGAAGCGATTAATTCCTTTATAGGATGTCCCACGTAGGATATCTCCATGTCCATTTCGCACTCTATAGTATCATTATTCTTTACAATAACCTCGATCTCCACCAACTCCCCCTCATACGGAGTCGGGTCGTCGAATAAAATGTCGAATACCTTCACGTCGGGTCTTCCGACCGCTATGATCTTGCCATTGTTTGGATTATTCCCATTCTCGCAACTCTGGTATAGTATGCCATTATAAATAACGGGAGCCGCCCTGCACCTCATATATAGTCCCGTGTATATCTGGAATATCTTCTCCGTGGAGAGATTGCCCCATCCAATGAGGTCGAAACAGTAGAGATTATAGCTCAGATCGCCAACGTAAACCTTGCCGTCGGCAACGGTTGCCGGAGCGCTGATAAAGCCGGACAGCTGTTCCTTCCAGATTGGCGTACCGGTGGAAGCGTTGAGGTTATACAGGAATCCGTCCCATGAACCGAATATAACACTGTTTGTCTCCGGTACCGGGGTGGGGCAGGACTTGATGGAATCACCGGTTGCCGCATCCCATAAAAGACTGCCGTCCGACAGTCCCAGGCAGTGAAGCTTTCCATCTTCGGATCCTATGAATACGCTATCTCCCATAATGGAAGCCGAACCGATAACACCCTTCAATGGAGTGTACTGCCAGAGCACATCTCCAGCGGTTTCGGACGTGTTCCCTTCTCCATTGTAACCGTCGTTTCCATCTTGAAATCCATTAAGATCGAGGCAGGTGATATTTCCTTTCGAACCATCCTCGTTATAACTACCGAACACAAGCCGGTTTCCCGATATTGCTGGTGAGGATTTTACCATGTAACCTTCACCGCACCAATATTTCCATACCAGCGAGTGCGTTATGGTATCCACAGCATAGAAATAGCCGTCCAGCGAGCCGAAATACACCGTATCGCCAACGACCTTGGGCGACGAGTCCACATCTCCCCCCGTGGTAAACTTCCACTCTTCATTCTGTGTTTCCCGATTAAAGGCATACAGGTTCCGGTCCCGGCATCCCACGTAGATCATGTCTCCCACAACACATGGTGACGATACAACCTGGGAAGGTAAATGTATTTTGAATACCTCTTCTCCGGTATTTGCATCTATACAATAGAGATAATAATCCGTCCCGCCCACGTAGATCAGTCCGTCGATTACGGCGGGAGAAGCCGAGAAATCCGCAGCGAAATTCGCGTTCCATATGACATCATTCGTTTCGGGAGCCGCATTTGGATAATTGAAAGAATTCGTCTGGTCGTACCCGAACATGGACCAAGAATTTCCACTGGTGCTTCGGATGACCGGTTCACCAACATCACTGGTGGCATCATCGTTTATCACGACATCGTTTGCGGAGTCCTGGAACCTATAATCCTCTCTTATTAATCCAGCCATTGTAACTCCAATCAGTAACATTGAAATAGCTACCATAAGTATCGATCTTAGAACTCTTTGCATGACATTACCTCATTTATTGACCATAATAGGGATGAAAAGCACGATCCACCCACTTATTCATAACATCCTCATTATATTATTAAATAATATTGCAGTCAACTATCCCGCCAAATAAAAGTCAGCGAAGAGAAGAGACTGTTCCGCAGAAAATTATACGGCGAAACCAATTAAAACAAATTATACTTGATAAATATCATTATTTGATTAAAAAAAACTCCTCCGAGGGACTCCCTCAAGGGACAAAATGCCATTTGTTGAGAAGCGGGTGTGGTCACGGGCCATCACAATTGTGTAAATCCCATGGATGGCTCGGTAGGGGCAAGACGCCAAACACAGACCTGATAGCTACCGGAACTCCTTCCGGCGCAGGAAACCCTGGTTTCCTTTCTCACCTTCATGAACTCTCCGTATTTCCCAAGTATATTGCCCAGTTCGCTTACAGTGGTGCCGTGCTTTAGAACGCTGTTGATGTGGTCACGAAGTTGCGTGGTGTCCATTTCTCCGTACATTCCCAATATGTCCTTTGCTTTTCTTCGGAGGATCTTCTTTGACATTGTATTACCTTTCCTTAATTTGTGGGCGGATCTTACCGGGAGACCACTGTGAGGACAGATCCGACCAGATTCTCTATATCCTCATTGCTTCGCTTATTTAAAAAGGGACACTACGAGTACCCGGAGAGATGCTCTCTCAAGGCCTCCCATAGGGGGTCTCCTTGGAAAACATTATGTCACTGGACAGTTATAAAGGTTGGTTTTCTAACAGTTACATTATTTCGTAACTGTTGAAAATAATAATGTGATGCATACCTATAAATATAGAAAATCCTATTTCTCAAGTATGGAGTACCACAGGAAAAACATCCACATAATACCTGTTGCGTTCGATATTGATGGCATAATCGCGGGCTTGAAGGAAAGGCCCGCCCACAAGGCAATACTTCTCCATTCGTGGATCGATGAGAGCAGGGAAGAGAAAATATCCCGCCGCAACGTCAACACTATCAGGAAAAGTCTAGAACCATTGACCAAAGTGGAAGTTCGCGAGATCGTATCCGCAGATGTTCAAGATATTCTCATGTTCGTAACGAATATCATTACGGGATACCCGGAGGACAGGTACGTAAGATATGTGAATGTTTCTTCGGGAACATCGTTGTTGAACTCAATACTACTAATATCGGCTATGGCGAAGAAATGTGGCGCATATGTGGTTTCGCCCGAGAGAATAATACTACCACCTTACCGAACCTTACTGACCATGGGTGCCAAGTCACCCTGTTTCCTCCCACATACCCCATTGGCCCTTCCCAGTAATGAAGAAACGTCGATCCTGAATATTCTTCTTAAACACGGTGGAAGCATGGAAAGCCAGATGCATCTATTGGAAGAACTTGAAAGGATTGAGTTCTTCAAGCCGGAAAAGTATTTCCAGAGACGTAGGAAAAAGATATTGGCAAACAGGAAAACTATGCTCACGAGACTTCTCATTGGGATGGAAAAAAAGGGTCTTATAGAGAGGGAACATCAGGGTCGAATGACCAATATACACCTTACGTCTACCGGAAAATTCCTCACCATAGGTTGAAATGATGAATAAAAATCGGAGAATATTATTTTGTTATAAGTTTTTGATGAATGATTAACAATAAACTATGAAAAATCCTTGAAATACTTTTCCATATCTTCAGGAGAAAAAAACCATCGACCATGGTCTGATTGTTCTATAAAGGTTGAAATACTGTTCATAAAAATAATATGTATACATGCACTAGCAAAGTAGAGTAATGAGGGGATTTTATTAAAATGTTACTTTAAGCTTAAAGGAAAATCACAAATCACCAATATCTCAACATACCGCACTTTTACTTGTCCATCCTATATAAAATACAGGTGTCCAGTAGATAAAAAAACCAAATATTACTAAGAAAAAAATTCCGTTAACAACTATTAGTTCGGAATTTCGAAAAATCTCTCATTTTTTACATTATAACAAATAGACCCCGCTTTCGGTAAAAAAAATAATATCCTGAGAATGAACCGAAATAATTTTTATATGCATATATATGATTTTAATTCTATGTCCGGGGATAACATTTCAATTTTTAATTGCTTGATTTCATGTTACTTTCGCATAGCCAGTACTGCTATTTCCGAAAATGTTTCCAGTGGAAACGTAGGGGGCTTCCTGATTTAGGGCCGTCAAAAAAAAAGTTTGCAGGGTCGGAAGGAAAGTTATATTAAGGGTTAGCATAATGGGGGTGTATTGGGAGTTTAAAGCCGATTTATCAACACACAATAGGACTTAAAAAGATCAAGTGCAGTCCGTAATCACCGCCATCAGCGGGAATATTGTAAAAATGTTAAAAAAAACCGAATACCGGCGTTCCGAAATAATTTAGTTGCAACCAGCCATATGCATAATTTAAATATGCGGAACTAATTCCTATTTCACTGAGAATCGTGAAAGATTCAGCCCGGGAGTGGGCAAGGAGATAAGAAGGAGGGAAACACATACTACCAGATGTAAATATATTTGATTCACACATGACATTCAGGTCTATCTTCAAGAACAAGGAGGTTCTAAGGATGGGCTATACGCCCAAGATCCTTCTTCACAGAAACGAGGAGACCAATCGCCTTGCCATGGCGCTGTCAGACGCGTTGGGTGGACAAACTCCATCAAATGTGTTTATTTGTGGAAAACCAGGCACTGGCAAGACCGCTACATCAAAATTCATTGGTGAGCAGTTATTGAAAAAGATCAAGGAGATCAACTCCAGCTACAAACGTATGGTTTTGAACAATTTCTTCGAAGAACTAACTGAAGATCTTGCCGATCAGAATGTCCCGGTATCGGGAGGTCGGAACAAAATACTTGGTGTTAAGGACGTTCTCGGAGAAGAGGTGGCGGCGGAGATCGAGCGAAACGTGAAATATATTTATATCAACTGCAAGCATGTGGATACAAAATACCGCATACTCACCAATATCGCCAATACCTTCATAACCGATTGGAAGGAACGGCTGCCTTTTACCGGACTCACCACCGATATGGTTGTAATAAAATTGCTGAAATGCATCGAGAATTATCACGGTGTGGTAATAATCGTGCTTGATGAGGTGGACAACCTGCTTAAGAAAAGCGGGGACGACGTACTACATATCCTCTCGAGGTTGAACGAAGACCTGAAGAATTCCACAACTGGCCTTATCTGCATATCCAACGATGCAAACGTATTCAATTTAATCGATGCAAGGGTCAACAGCTCTCTGTCGCTGGACATCATGGTTTTCAAGCCCTACAACGCGGTACAGCTCCGGGACATCCTTAAGCACAGGGCGGAAAAAGCCTTCAACGACGGCGTGCACTCACAATCCATAATCAATCTATGCGCTGCATACGCGGCCAGGGATAACGGGGATGCCAGAAGGGCCCTCTCACTGTTGATGGTATCCGGGGAAGTGGCAGAAAGGAGCGGAGCTGACAGGATTGTGGAAGAACACACCAAATTGGCCCTGGAAAAGATCGAGACCGACAGCGTCAGCGAAGTGGTCAGAACCCTTCCCATCCACCTCAAGATAGCACTTCTCGCAATTCAGGTCCAGCACGAGCAAGGGCGAACAAAGATCACCACCGGAAGCGTTTACGAATCATACGTACAGCTCTGCAGAACGAGAGGGATCTCAGCTCTTACCAAGAGGAGAGTAAGCGACTTCATATCCGAACTCTCCACGCTGGGAATAATAGATGCTAACGTGATATCATACGGGAGGGAGGGGCGAACCAGGATCATACGCCTCGCAGCCTGTGACAGTACCATTAGCGACACCTTTGCGAGAGACGACGAGATAAAGGACCTGATGTTTCAGGAAACGTATCCAAGTGTACCAAGGATGCAGACGAGACTTATCTGATAGTTCAACCAAGCTTGCGGTATTGTGTAATTATCCGGTCTGCCATGATATCCGAGGAAAACCTTTTCTCTATTGCCCTTTTACAGCTCTTGGCCATTTTCGGAATTCGCTCTCTTGCGGAATAAGCCCGTTTGAATGTATTTTCCAATAATTTTATGATCTTCTCTTCCGTAGACGTCCGACAAGAAGAAAAAATAGAGACAAAATCCATGATATAGGCTTCTTTTCTATCCTGAACCAGTTCGGGAGTACCACCCATGTTCGAGGCTATAACGGGAATCCCCTGGCGCATGGCTTCCAACACCGCCATTGAGCAGTTCTCCGGCCAGATGGAAGGCATCACCAGGAAGCTTGCTGAAGAAAGGATCTCCGACAAGCGCTTTCGGGGAATAAAACCCAGATAATCGATCTCGGTGTATCGACGGGAATAATCTCTCAGTTCGCCCTTCAAAGGTCCGTCACCTGTTACGGTCAATTTTATTCCATCCCTTTTTCGGTGGTTCATACCAGCTAGGAAGCGCTCGAAGGCCTTCAGCATGGGTATCACGCCTTTTTCCGGATAAAGCCTCCCTGTGAAAATTAGATGAAAAACTTCTTCTGCCGAACCAACTCCCTTCGTCTTTCGTATTATTTTATCGGGAGCAGGGACCCCGTTGTGTATGGTGGTAACTCTTGTCAAACCTCGCTTCCGGATCTCATTTTCAAGATACATGGAAGGCGCTATAATTGAAATGTCCTTGAGGTATTCCTTCCATCGGTTTCTCTTGAAGATCTCGTAACGATATTTGACGGGTCCGAGACATTTCCCCATATTGCATTCATTCATACAGGGAAGGGACCGTTCACGAAGGAATTGGATGGTCTTGGGGCAAATAATGTGATAATCGTGCAGGGTCAGGAGAGCGGGAACGCTACAGTTTTTGAAAAAATAGGGTGAAATTGTGGAAAATATATTATGTGCGTGAACGAAATCGATATCGAATTTCTTTATGGCTCCCTCGATAGCTCTGGCAGCGGTACCGTTCCTTATCTTTGAGCAGGGGCCGGAAGGATGGTGGGAGAAAACGGTGCGGTCTCGTGGCAAAATGAACTGGCCGGACCCGTCTCCGGCAGAAGCTAAAAGAAAAGATTCAACTCCTTTTCTTTTGAGAGCTTCGAAGAGATGGGCGATATGGCTTTCCGCACCACCGACCGTAGTGCCGTTCTCGTTTACGAATAGGATTTTCATTTTGTCACCCAAAAGGGCCTGTATTAACCATTAAAAACCTGGAACAATTATTTATAAATAACCCCAATTAAATAACAGCGGACCTATATATTCATCTTTGAGGTATCCTTATGTCTTACGGGATCAGCAAGTTCGTGGCCGGGCCTTTGTTAAAGGTTTTGTTTCAGCTCGAGGTCAACGGACTAGAAAATATACCTGCCGAGGGAAAGGCGATCCTGGCATCCAATCACTTCTCCTTTCTGGATCATTTTCTCCTACCTGTGATGGTGGATAGGGATATTACATTCATTGCAAAATCGGAATTGTTCGAGAATCCAATATGGGGTTTTCTCCTAACACGATGGGGGCAGATCTCGCTTAACAGGGGGACTGGCGATAACAGCGCAGTAAACCAGGCCATTGAGGTTCTCGAAAACGGCGAGCTGTTCGGCATTTATCCGGAAGGCACTCGGACCCGGGACGGAAAACTTCACGGCGGTCATACCGGCGTTGCGAGAATCTCCCTGATCTCCGGAGCCCCGGTAATACCCGTAGGCATGATCGGCACCTACGAGATACTGCCAAGAGGGGCGGTTAAACCCAATTTAGGGAAAGCTGAAATCAGGATCGGCAAGCCCATGGACTTTTCGCAATACGAGGGAAAGGAGAACGACCGCAAGATCACAAAGATGATCACGGACGAGATCATGGGCGAGATCGGAAAACTGATCGGACAGACTGTGGAGGGAGAGATTTACCGTTACGATGAGATTCTTAACAACAATGAGTGAGTAAAAAAAGTTCATTGAAGGAATTGGTACCGCGGCTCTTTCCATATCGTTTTCATACAAATATCGACGTATTATCACAGGCTCTCAGGTTTGCCTCAACATATTTTTGAGGTGTCATTCTACGACAGCTTTCTCTGAAGGCCTCCACACTATAGCAATCGCTATGCTCAACGAGTTTTCTCAGGGCACTTATAGCCAAACCATGCTCTTTCAGACCTCGCTCAACATGGGTAGAGATGAATTTTGGTTGGTAGTTCCCTACAGGCAGCTCGCCACGGAGGTCCTCAACTGCGATAAGCATGGTATCCGATCCCATTCTGGACAGGTCCCGGCTTGCCTCCTTCAAGCCTTCACGAGAGAGTAGGAGTAGATAATCCGGAATATCCATGCCAGTGTAGTCGATCCGGACCGGGGCGATGATCGATTCTGCAGTGGAATGACCGGACTGCCGTGTTATGGGATATGAATTTCTCTGGGTCGCATAAAGACCTGAGAGAATGGCGCCTCCGCCGAATATGGCCACAGCGCTCTGAATCGCTTGACCCGCACTCCCGGCCACTTTTATTCTTTTAGTGGCAGCCAATCTCGAGGAATATCGCGGCGTGAGGTCGACGCGGTGGGGTGGACAGCCCTCCATGGGCACAATTATTTTCTTTCCATATTCTTTCGTGAACTCTGATCTCAGATTGATCTCCTTCACAGGTGCGAGGTCGGTTTCCTGCATGAGATATTGTAGCCCATCTTCAGACAGCTCGTTCCGTTTACCATATGCACCGGGGCAGGTCTCCCAAACATCGAGAAGCGAGAAGCCATCGTGCAGGATAGCTTCATGGACCATATCCGTCAGCTTGTCAGTATTTTCCTTTCCAACGGACACCCTGCCCAGCCAGCCACCTTGACCGGCCCTTCCCAGGCCGAGAACGTCCAGCGGAGCCTCGATATTCCCCTGCGGCGTCGTCTCGGTTCTACCGTCCTGGGGAGTGGTGACCGACTGCTGGCACCCCGTCATCCCGTAATTGAAATTATTGGCAACTACTAGAGTGATACCGATGTTTCTACGTGCCGCGTTCACTATATGCGTGCCTCCGATGCCACAGCCGCCGTCTCCCATCAATACTATTACAGTCATCTCCGGCCGAGCCATCTTTATTCCGGTGGCATATGTCACGCTGCGGCCATGAAGGCCGTGGAATGCGTTAGTGGTAAAAAAACGATCCGCCAATCCGATACAGCCGATATCGGTAACTATCACTATCCTGTTGCCCGGTAAGCCAAGGCGCTTCATTGCACTGTTCAAAGCTGTCAAAACCTTCCAGTGACCGCATCCTACGCACCATTTCAGGTCTTCTACCGGTTTTATATATTTGATGGCATCCCCCTCCATCGTCAGACCCCCCTATCAATTATTTCCCGGGGAGAAAGTAGGGTCGTATCCATCTTGCTTACAGAAACAACTTCGATCCCCGGATCGGTTTTCCTTGCTATCCGTTCTATTTCGAGAACATACTGGCCGAGGTTCATTTCCGGTACGATCACTCTTTTGCATCCTATTAAAGACTCGGTCAAAGCAATTTCAGGTACGGGCCAGATCGACACGATGACAAGATGAGATATTTTTTTTCCGATCTTGCGAAGTTCAGCAACAGCCTCTCTCGCGCTCCGGGCCACAATGCCATAGCTGACGAGAAGCGTCTCCGCCCCCTCTTGGAAATCCTTCTCAACAAGTTCAAGTTCCCCTCTCCTGTTCATGATCTTGCTGGTGAAATGCTCCATCATTTCACCGATCTCCTCCGGTCTTTTCGTGATAAAACCGTCTTTATAATGCATGGAGGTGGTGTACCGCACTATGCGTTTTCCACCAATGTCGGACATTAATGGTACATCGCCGGGTTGTAAGAAGAGATGAGGTACGAATTCACCTGTATCTCCTTTCACCCGCCTACGGTCCAATATCTCGGGTTTATCCAATGCATCCAGATCGGTCCTTTCCCGAAGCTGGCCCAGCTCCTTGTTGGACATCAGAAAAACCGGTATCCTCAAACGCTCGGCAATGTTGAATGCACGGATCGTCAACGAGTAGCATTCTTCAACGGTTGTGGGGGCCAGGGCAACTATCGGAAGTCCGCCGGAAGTTCCCCATCTAACGAACTGGATGTCCCCCTCGGCGCCCATGGTGGCGGAACCCGTAGCAGGTCCCTGCCGCTGCACGTCAACGATGACCAGGGGCGTTTCTCCCATTATTGCAAGACCGATATTCTCGCTGTAGAGGCTTATCCCGGGTCCGCTTGTAGCGGTCATTGATTTCAAACCGGCCATACTGGCACCGATACAGAAACCAATGGAAGCGATCTCGTCCTCACCCTGGACCGCAATGCCCCCTACTTTGGGAAGTTCCCTTATCATGCCGTGAAGAATCGACGAGGCCGGTGTAATCGGGTAACCGGCAAAGAACCGGCAACCGGCGTCGATGGCTCCTCTGACAACAGCATCATTGCCCTCGAGATATTCGATCATTACGGCGCGCCTCCGGAAGATCACTGCTCGTCTTCCCGCGATATGAGATAGTTGATGGCTGTCTCGCAGACGTTCACACCGTAGAAACCGGTACGAAGAATGCTTTCTATGATGTATGCAAGAGAGACCGCAAGATCGCTTTTCATGTTTTTCACATTCTCAAAGAGATCGTCGCAATTGGATTTCAGTTCATCCATTACCTCTATGCCCTTGTTGGCCTCGTTCACGTCCTTTCCCACAAGCCCTTTCATTCCGGCATCGATGATACCAATGGAGACGGAACTGAGGCGGGAAAGCTCACGAACCAGTTCGGGGTCCACCACCTCCTCGATCCTTGTTATGTTCACGGCCATTTTGCAAGCGTGGTCTGCGATCCGCTCGATGAGCCTTGCAAGTAACAAATAGTAATGGCTTTCAACAAGATAGCCCACGGAAGTTCCAGGGCGCGGATTACGAAGCAGCGTACTGAACTGTTTTGATATAAGATAATAGAGCCGGTCCACCTCGGCATCCCTGGATTTCACATCGAGAGCGAGATCGGCGTCCTTTTCCTCGAGAGCAGTTAGGGCGTCCTGGTGCATACCTTTGGTTATGAGATACATTCTCTTTGTGCCCTTGGCCATGGATAGCTCGGAAGGATCTATAAAATCCTGAATAACCACGTTCTTCATGCTCTCCTCGATGATCTCCGGTCCGATCACAATCCTCGAGAACTCCCTTACCGTTTTCCGCAACTGGGGGTCGAACCGCTCCTTCGAGTTCAGATTGATCACGGTATAGCCGGAGATATATGCACCGATCAGTTTCCTGAGAAGATGGGAAGGTTTGTCCCCATCCACCGTAAAGGTCTTTTCGTGCACTTCCTTTTTCTTGTTCCGGTCCGGCTCCACTACCAGAGTTCCGTCCCTCTGGGGAATTATCTTCAAAGGATCTCCGCTCTTTATACCCCTTTCATGGACCCATTTCTTGGGAAGGGATACAATATAGGTGTTCCCCCCCGTTATCTGAACCTTTCTGGTTTCCATAATAATACCTCATTCGTGATATAATTCAACTTCTTTAACGAGTAATATTTTCATAGATTCATAGTAATTTCTTTTCTCATTTATAAATGTATATATTATATATATAATCCACAGTAAATTTATAGAATGTCGATTTAAATATATTGACATTTAATTTATTCGCAATTTATTAATTAATTGTGTCATTGGAAGAATGACCTTGAGTATTGATAGCATCAAGGAGTATTAGGAATCTCGTTTTCGCACATAAAGGAGGTATGGTGAAATTGGATTTGGATTTTACCGTTGAAGGATGTACGTGACGTAGATTTAAATAGCATATGCAATAAAGTCTAAATAACATTGAAACATATATTGTCATATATCTTTACAAAAATCTTCATGGAGAATTAGATGCTTAAAATATTGAAGAATCGGATTACTTTAGTCCTTGTATTATTGATTCTTCTGAATGTTTCAATTCTAGGGTGTAGTGAAAAGGGTACAAATACAGATAACGAATTGAAAAAATATATTGTGAAAGCTGAATTGGGGGAAGCTAATCGATATTTACAGCTCGAAAATTATTATATCCAAGAGGGAACGAAGTATACATGGTCATTTAATATTTCTAAGAACAATATCGGTAGGTTTAACTACAGAATCGAATATGGCAATAGTCTAGTCGAAGGAGAAAATGATAAATATCAATTGAAGCTAATTCCTCCTGAAAACAGCGGTATTGATGATATTGTAAAAGACGCTACAGCGAGTTTGGCTGGAATTTCGTTCTTTGATACCTTTTATTTTGATAATACAACTATAGATCATCGAGACTTCCAAGTCTACATCAGAGCAACATCTAAAGTTGACGCAATTCGAAGAATTCACCGTAAATACTCCTTTAATAATATGATTGGTACTTGGCATGGAGAAATGTTTTGGATTGGCGATGGAGAAAATAACCTTGACTTTGGAGAAACAATATCAGTGTGGATGACAGGAATGGAGATATATTTTGTTAGCTATGAATTGAATGAGACCGCTTACTTTCCAGAATGACTAATCAGTAAATTATTAATCTATTTATGGAGAATTTTAAGCATTGTAATTCAATAATCCAAATCCAAAACTGCGCTTGGTGAGGGACTACCGCCCCTCCCCAATGCTCGGAGCTAACGCTCTCGTTAACTTACAGTTCAAGGCTCTCGCCTTACGGCACCGCCGCAACTTACTACTACGCAAATGCTGGAATCATTGACCGGTTCCCCTGTCAGAAGTTCGTGAACTTGCCAGTTATACGAAATATCAGAATCTTCCTATGGTAGCCTAAAGTTTTTACTTTATGAATTATAATTCTACTCATAATTCTCATTTCCTTTATTTTGCTACCAGTATTTGCAACAAATACATCGGGTTTTACGAAAGAGATTGACAAAGAATTTTCATCGATGAA
>Ga0187827_10001394_pt1 | contig 35645 bp, 25 predicted proteins | sample ETNtaG_39_FD_167969 | JGI IMG/M metagenome (GOLD analysis project Ga0187827, IMG submission 167969) | Marine microbial and viral communities from oxygen minimum zone, Eastern Pacific Ocean - ETNP2014_SV_150_PacBio MetaG (Illumina Assembly) | ecosystem: Environmental > Aquatic > Marine > Hypoxic...
GCGCCGAGGTACCCGTATTCCCTGCACGCTTCCAGGACATGATCGGCCATGTTGGAGTTGTTTCCGGGGGCACAATAGAGATCGACGGGCGAATCAATGGCCTCTTCGAGAACCTCTTTCGCCTGGAGGAGCTCCCGATCGACCATCTCCGGCGAGATGAGCTCATGGCTCCACGAGTGATTCCCCACGCCCCAGCCTCTTGCCAGCAGGTCCTGCAGCTCACCGCCGTTCATATGGCGGAAGCCGTTGTAACTGGAGTTTCCGATTTGGCGCACTTCACCTAATTGCCCGACGACGGCCTCTACGTGGCCGGGGAAACCGAATTCCTCATGAATCGGAATGGCGAACCGATGAAGGTCAGCCAGAGCCTCGTCGTAGGTGATGGAATAAACCCAGCGTTTGCCGTGTTTCCAGGGACAGACTTTCAGGGACATGAGGTTGAACTCGGGAGTCGGAGTTGTTTCAGTTCACGGTCTATTCTTGTCGGCAACGTCTCTGACTAAACTTGCCGCCAGGGCACAGTGTTCGTCCTCGTATTTTTCACAGAACGTGCTCCAGCGGATGAACGTTTCCAGAAAAAGTCTGGCGTTTGGGCAATTATCAGCGTTGTATTCATAAACCCGTGAGGCTGGCGGCTGCGAAAAAGGATAGACCTGGTCCCGCGCCTCTTCCTGAAGGAACTGCAGGGAGGCAGGCATCAGGTAATAGCGTCCCGTTCCTGCGCCCGGAACTCCTGCTTCGGCCAGTTGGGAAGCGAATTCATCAGCGCTGCATGTGAACGCGTCCGCATCGATATTAAATCCGGCCATCCAGCAGGAATAGACATCGAGATAATCTGGAATGGGAAGTGGCGTGATGCCGGGAATTTCAGAGAGCATCCTGTTCAACAGGCGAATCATGCGATCTCGCCGGGCCACGTTTTCGTGGATGATTTCAAGCTGCGCCAGAGTGATCGCCGCCGTACTCTGGGTCATGCGGTAAGGGTACCCCCCGGCGGTATGAGACCGGCCGAATCCCGGGACCATTTCTCCGCCGCGGCTCTGACCGATAAAACGAATCCTGTCGTTCAAGTCGTCATCGTCAGTCACCAGGCATCCTCCCACGTCAGAGCCAAGCGTCTTCTCTGAGTCAAAAGAAAAGCCGCCAGCCGCTGAAATCGTGCCCGCGTATCGCCCTTTATATTTACCCAGAATAGCCTGGCATGCGTCTTCGTAGACGACGAGACCGTGCCTCGCGGCCAGTTCGTTGATCGGGTCCATGTCGCAGATAATCCCGGTCTTGTGAACCACGAGGACGGCCCTGGTGCGGTCACTGATGCACGGCTCAATCGTCGCGGCGCTGATGTTGATCGATCCTGGCTGAGTATCAGCAAAGACGGGAATGTAATTTTCGGCAATCAGGCCCTGAACGGACCCATAATCCGTCACCGGGCTGACGATGATTTCATCGCCCGGCTGGAAACCCAAACCAGCGGCCAGAATCGCCAGGGCAGGAGTGCAGCCGGGTGTGGCAATGCAGTGCTTTACGCCGAGGGTTTCAGCAAAGGCTTTCTCGAAACGGCCGACCAGGTTGCAGGTGAGACCAGAGTCGACGACCTCTTGAAGGTATTTCATGCAGTTGGGCCCCATGGCCCTGGGGAACTGCCGGGGCAACTGGGCCGGTACAGTTTCGAAAGCCTGGGCGCCGAAACGTGCCCGTTCTTTCCCTCCCGCGTTCGACAAGAAAGATCTCCGTGAAGACAGAGGTAAAACCCAACCCTCAGCTTGCGAGCCAGGGATTGCATGCATGTGAGAATGCACCCCCGGCCAACCTTTGTAAACCTCGATGCAAAGCAGGATTCTCCGCGGCCATTCTATGACGTGTCAGCAGGCTCCATAGAAGAGAAGGGGAATTTACTTGACCGTCACTCCCCGAACGCCATCACCTCCACCAGGTGCCGGCCAGTGTTGGCTGAGTTGTGGGTCTGGGTAACGCGGATGTAGCGCACCGGGCGCGGGGCGAAGCGGCAGGTGTACCCCTTGGCGGTCGAGAGCTGTTTGCTGTCGCGCCGGTCGGCGACCATATCCCACTTCTTTGCGTCCAGTGAAGTCTCAACGGTAAAACCGTAGGAACGCTTGTCGCCGTAATACCCGACAACCACGATCCTGCCGACAGCCGTTGGTTCCTCGAGGTCTACCTGCCACAATGGTTCCGGATCTTTCAGCTTCTCTACGTCCGTGGCCCAGTAACGGCGCGTGTCGCTGGCGTACCCGTCATTGGCCTGCCCAACGGGATAAGAAGGCAGCGCGGACGAACAAGTGACCGGCTTGTGGGTGGTCAGGCTCAGAGCGTCCGGCCTGGTCCAAGTAGCGGGCGGATCGGATTTCTCATAGAGAGCCACGACCGTGGGGAAATCCCAACGCTTCACTTGGGGAGAACGCGTAACGATCTCGACCCCGTCGAGCTTGTTGAGGAGCCGCCGGGACGTCGGGAGGTGAAGCACGGTTCTCCCCGGCGCTCGACGCGTTGGTCTGTCGAGAACGACATTCACGCCCTTCTCTGTGCCTTGAATCGTCAGCGCCATCACCCCGAAATGAGTAGGTAGACGTTCTATTCTGATCTCCTCGCCATCGCCCAACCACCAATCGGGCACGGCCTTCAGCAGGTGCAGGTTCTCACCTTCCTCATGGACGAGCATGTGGCGCAGCATGATGGCGTAGTTGCAGGCGCCGGTGACGTGGGGGATCGTGTTGTTCCACGCGACACGGCTCTTGTAGTAGATCCCCTCCGGGAAGGCATGCGCAGCGGTGGTGTGCAGGAGATACCAATAGAAGTCCTCAACCACATCCTCATGTTTTCCGCGGGTCAGGTCCGTCATAGTGGTATACGCGCCCATGTACGGATGAATGGCGGGGGCGTGCCCGCGCCACTGAATCGTTCCTTCTATGAACCCGCCGTGAAAATCCCCGCGAACATGCTTGCTCAGTGCGGCGATCCGCGGGTCATCCCGCTCGAAGATCGCGGTGGGCCAGAGGGTCTCGGTATTCCCCCAGTGCGTGCCGGCCTTCTCCCAACTGGGTGGGAAATGAGCCAGCCCGGTTCTCTTCCAGGCCGCGTCAAGGGCATTGCGATAGAGGCCTGCTTCCTTCATCAGCTCTTTGGCTTCGGCCTTTCTGCCGAGAATCCGGGCCGCGTCGGCTGTGCAGAGCATGCCCCGCAGGTTCCAGAAGTCATACCCCACGATATGATGCTTGCCGCCCCAGAGGAATTCGCCGTCGGCCAGCGCGTTGGGCAGCACGCCGGCGAAGGGAGAGTCGACCGGAGCCAACCGGCGCGCCTTCATGGTCCAGTCCACCGCACGGCGCATTTTAGGGTACACGCTTTCAAGCCACGCTCGATCCGCCGTCATTTTGTAGTACTGCCACAGAACCCAAAGCGCCTGGCCGTTGGCGTCGAACTGGCCCCTTTGCGACTCAAAACGCCCGTCCGATCTCTGCCGGGGAAGATAGAGAGCGACGGCCTTCTTTGCCGCGTCCCACAGCCCGGCCTCTTCGAGCTCCATGACCTGGTAGGCCCCATCGCGGATGTAGAATTGGTCATAGAACCCTTCGCCGCCATGGACATCACCGCGGTCATTGGCAATGAGCTGGCACACGTGCGCCGCGAGCAGGGCTTCGGTCGCTTTCCGGCAGGGCACCTCGATGTGGGCGGCGTTTGAGAGAATGCCTTCCCAATATTCAACCGTACGCTCCAGCCACACTGACGGATCTGCGTCAGCAAACGCGGCGGCATCCTTAGCGGGCGAAAAGGGAATGCGTACCGTTGCTGCCGAGCTCGCTCCAGGTTCCAAGGCCCAGTCGAACGCCTTGTTGGCATCCGCACGCGAGCTGGAGGTCTTCACTCTCGCTTTGGCTTCCTGGTCGCTCGTGTTCGTGGCCTTCACCTGGATCCAATTCAGGAAGTTCTCGCCCTCGGTCGGCCAGTCGAAAGCTCTGCGCCAGTCTTTCACGGTCGGCAGCGGTGTGGCCCACAGCCTGATGTCGTAGCGCACGGGGCCGTCCTCAGCCGTGATCAGGATAATGGGAAGCCAACCGGCCTGCGCCAGCTTCCCGTGCTGCCGGCTCAAGGGAAGTAGATTTCGCCCCACCCGGAGCTGGACCATGGCATTGGCCAGTTGAAGGCTGTTATCGGGGGTCACACGCGTGCCGCGGCGATAGTCCTTCAGTCCAATCACGTTCCAGTTGTTGGCGAAGTAGTCGAACGGGTCGGCCGCCAGGGCCGCATTTCCAGCCGTGATGGCCAGCAAACCGGCAGCGAGATATCTCGAAAGCTGATGTGACTCGGCGGGTCTCATGGGACCTCCTTCAACGTGATCAGTTGACAGTTATTTCGCGCTGTCGCGTAGCGCGCCGTCGCGGTACTTCCTTGATGAAAGAAAGTTGAGATTAAGAGTAAGAACCGTACAGGCTCAGCGCGCAGAAGTCTCTAAATCTTTAACATTCAGGTATAGTTCTTTCTGGTCCGTAGCTCGTGCTGAATGGCTGGCTGAGCTACCAACGCAGGGATCTACGCCAGCTTTCATCAACTCACCACGCATGGAAAATCAATCTGCTACGACCGAGTTTCTGCCTTACATCATCTCCTGGAATCTTACTACCCGCTGTAACCTGCTGTGCAAGCACTGTTACATCGACGCGTCGAAAGCCATGCCGGGAGAGCTTACCACCGGGGAAGCGCTGCAGGTGCTCGATGAAATCGCCGAGGTGAATCACGAGACCCTCCTGATTCTCACCGGGGGCGAGCCGCTCCTGCGCCCGGATCTGGAGGAACTGGTCGGCCGGGCTTCCAGCCTCGGCATGATGGCTGTCCTGGGCACGAACGGAACTCTCTTGACCGAAGAGCGGGCCCGATTGCTGGCTGAAAAAGGCCTGGCTGGCGTTGGCATCAGTATCGATTCCCTGTTGCCTGCCCGGCATGAAGCCTTTCGCTGTGTGGACGGCTCCTGGATCGCCGCCATCAATGGGATTCAGGCCGCGCAGAAAGCCGGGCTCGACGTTCAGGTTCAGATAACTCTGACCCGTGAAAACGTCGACGAATTGTCAGAGGTCAAGCAATTCACCAAAGACCTGGGCGCCAAAATCCTCACTGTGTTTTTTCTGGTCTGCACCGGCCGCGGGCAGGATATCGTCGATCTGGGGCCCGAGGAGTACGAGGAGATTTTAGGCAAGCTCGCGAACGAACCGGGGGACGGGATCATGATTCGGCCACGCTGCGCGCCGACCTTTCGGCGGGTGTTGACTCAACTTGATCCCGATTCGCTCCTTCTCAAGTCCGATGCGGGCCGTTGCATGGCTGCAAAAAATTACTGCCGCATTACACCGGATGGAAACGTCACCCCCTGCCCCTACATGCCGCTGGCAACGGGAAATCTGCGGGAAAAGTCATTTGGCGAAATCTGGTGGTCGGCGCCCCTCCTTCAAGAATTGCGAGAGCCGGAATTGAAGGGAAGCTGCGGCGAATGCGAATACCAGGAGACCTGCGGCGGATGCCGCGCCCGAGCCTTCGCTGAAACAGGCGACCACCTCGACGAAGACCCTTGGTGCACTTACGAACCTGGCACGGACAAGATACCGGAGAGTGAAACGGATGCCGTGAACGTCATCTGGACAACCGAAGCCGAGGAGGGAATCAAGAAGGTTCCCTTTTTCGTTCGAAAGGTTGTCAGGTCCGCCGTCGAGGGCATGGCGCGAAAGCAGGGAGTATCTGTCATCACCCGTGACTTCATGGCCAGCGCGAGGCAAGCAGTTGGGCGGAAGTGAGATCCTTCCGCCGAGACCGGCGATGGCGCATGAGGATGCACAAGAACAGGGCAATATGTGAAAACGCGGCCTCAGCCCGATTCATCCACTTTGAACTCTTCCACGAACTCCTCGTTCAAAGTCACGCCCAGACCTGGTCCGTCAGGCACGTTGATGTAGCCGTCTTTCTCGGCCTGGACTCGCTCGTGGGTCAGGTCGTGCCGGAGCGGTGAATCATCCACGCAATCTTCGAAGAGGAAAGCACTGTTCGCGGTCGAGAGCCAGTGCAGGCACGCGGCGACACTGATGGGCGTTTTGTAGCAATGGTTCACCACCCGGCCGCCGGCATCCTCGACGCAGCGGCGGGTATGCATGGCGTCGGTGAAACCGCATCTGGCCAGATCGATCTGATAGATATCGAGAGCCCTGCGTTGCACCCAGGGGGCAAATGCCTGGCGGCCGCATTCGCCTTCGCCCGCGGCTATCGGTACGGGCGAACGATCGCGGAGCCAGACATAGCCGTCGATATCGTCCTGCTGGAGCGGTTCTTCCAGCCATCCGATTTTGTAGTCCGCGAAGCTGTGGGCCCGCTGCAGCGCGGTGCGCGCATCCCAGACGCATCCGGCATCAATCAGGACATCTCCATCCGGCCCGACCCCTTCACGGCCCCCGGCCACGAGCTCAAGGTCGAGCTTTTCGGATTCGCCCATCGGCTCCCAACCAAACTTTACCGCGGTGTATCCGACCTCGGTCCAGCGCCGGCCAATGTCCGCGGTCTCCTGGCCATCTTTACCGAAAAGGATCGATGCGTAGGCACGAATTCGGTCGTGCCTTTTTCCCCCGAGCAGTGTGTGGACGGGCACACCGAAATGTTTGCCTTTCAGGTCCCAGAGCGCCAGATCGATTCCGGCCATGGCCGTGATCCCCAGCATGCGTCGCCCGAAGTAAAACGTTCCTTTGTACATCTTGTCCCACAGGCGCTCGGTCTGGAGAGGGTCTTCACCCACAAGGATTTCCCGCAATCCACTGGCAATGTTGTGGCTGAAAGGCGCATCAATAACCGCTTTGGCCGGTTCAGGGCTGGAATCCACTTCGCCGATACCTTCGAGGCCGGTATCGGTTCTTACTCGAATGAGGAGTGTATCCTGGGTACCGGCTGTCTTGGCCTCGATCTGCGGCAGACGGAGAACCTGGGCGATGACCTCTGTGATTTTCATGGGAACTGATCCTGATAAATGAGAAAGGCCAATTCTGAGTGAGAGTTATACAGGAGGCTGACCAGGGAGGGGAACAGGATTGAACACATGATGCCGGCTTTGGAATGTGCTGGCGCCGCCATCAAGAAGACTGGTGAATGACGTCAATCCAGAATGACTGGCAGGAACACTCTGAAGCCGACGGTGATCTTTTTATCCTCTGCTTCAAGCATAGTACGGTTGGCCGGCCCGAATCCGGCCGGCTTGTCCAGCCAGGACCCGCCCACACAGAGCCTGCTCTGCTTGTCAGATTCGGCATTTGATGTGTCCTGCATCCACTCCCACACATTACCATCCATGTGGTAGCGTACTTGCCGAAGTCCACCGCTATCTTCTTCGTACGGTGAGCACCAGATGCATGCCGGTCCGCCGTTCGACCACCTCGAGACAGAGACCGGTCCTCTGGTCTGTTCCCGTCTTTGGCCCTTTTCCTGGAAGGTCTTCGCCGACTGAGCGGAGAAAGGGATCAGAGGCCAGTCAGCCTCTCGCGGGTAATCAGAAACAGCGGCAAACACGGCGTTTCTGATCTGCCCTTCCTGCGCGCGCGTACCGATACCAATGGACAACAGAAAGCACCAAACCATCATCACAAATCTCCCAACAGATTGTCTGACGCGCCATCTGTACACTATCATCCAGCAGAATGGATGCTTGCCAGCGGGCCTCCGGCAACCAGCGGGGGCATGTCTTGACGTATAATACCCATGTGCTAGCATCCTTATGGCAGTGAAGGAGACGTTGTTCTCGGCTTACTAGAAGCAAAAGCGCATTGGTTGGTACGATTATATTTCCCTCTCGCATCGACAGAGTCTCCCCACCTGGCAGGCCAGGCGGCCCCGCACTATTTCGCATCACAAGACTCGGTTTTGCCGGTAGCACAATCCAGAGGAAGCCCATGCCGCCTTTGGCTCGTGCGTTGTGTTTCCAATTTTGATGCTGATAACAGAAAGGAGAAATCCCTTGCAGATAGCCATCACAGGAAGACACATGACCCTTTCAGACGACACCAAAGAATTCATCGAAGACCGGGTTGAGCGCTTCATGAGATTCTTTGAACGGATAGAAAGAGTACAGATAACCACAGACATGCAGCATGAGGATGTGGAAGTCGAAATCGTCGTTCACCCGCCTGGCGGGACAGTGGTCGCAAAAGAAAGAGGAGAGGACCTGCACATTGTGGTTGACCGCACGGCAGAGAAGATTGAGAGAAGCCTGCGGCGCCTGAACGAAAAATTTCACGCTCACCGCTCTCGAAAAGGGGCATCCGAGCCTCCCCCTGTGGACGAAGAGGATGAAGAAAGCTACCAGGATATTGTCAATGCCCTGCTCGAGGAGGAGACCTGACCTCATTGAAATCCGCCCCGGATTAGATTCTCCGAGGTGGAGCTGATGAGCGGAGACGAGTATGGATCTAACAGATTTCCTAATAGAAGAAGCCCTGATATCTGAGCTTCAGGTAAGAGATAAGGAAGCAGTCATTAAAGAACTGGTCCGCTCACTTACCGAATCCAATGCCATCAAGGACGAAGACGAGAGCAGCGTGGTCGATGCCTTGATGAAACGTGAAGAGTTGGGCAGTACCGGTATCGGCCAGGGTGTCGCCGTACCTCACGCACGGCATCCAGCGATCAAGGAGCTCGTCGGGGTCTTCGGTCACTCCACTGCCGGAGTAGACTTCAATGCACTTGACGGAGAACCGGTCCATGCCATCTTTCTGCTGCTGTCGCCCGTAGCCTCTTCGGGAGAACACCTTCAGGCCCTGGCCTTGATCTCCCGGATGCTGAGGAACGACAACTTTTGCCAACTGCTTAGAGAAACCACAGGAAACGAAGATCTCACCAGCCTGCTCAGAGATGCAAACGTTTACCTCACCTGATACAGATGACCCTTCAACGCCAAGTCACCCTGACTAACCCTGAAGGACTTCACATTCGAGTCGGCGTCAAACTGGTTGAAGAAGCACGAAGATTTCAAAGTGAGATTTCAATCAGCAGCGATGAGAGTGAAGTCAACAGTAAAGACATCATGGCCGTTCTCACCCTGGGTGCGGCCCAGGGCACCCTCCTCACCATCAAAGCCAAAGGCGATGACGCGGAAGCCGCGGTAATCCATCTCGAAAAGCTCTTCGTCGACGAGTTCAAGTAATGGCGCAGGGCTTTCGTAGTCGGGCTCTCCGAGTCCGGAATGCTGCACTGGGGAACACCATGTGCGACGTATTCCACTTCCACATCCCGTCTCTCTGACCTCGAAATGGCATGCCTATCGCCGCCACATATAATCCCGCGCCCCAATCGATTACCCAACATTGAGCATCCAAGTGCAAGACGAACTCAGCCTGGAAGTCATCGTTGCAAGCAGCGCCGGCACCTGCTTTGGCGTTGAAGCAGCCATCGAGATCGCCGAGAACCAGAAGAAACCCATCCTCGGCCCTCTCGTGCACAATCCGCAAATCGTTAACGACCTCGCCAACGAAGGAATCCCAATTCTGGAGCGTTACGAAGGAATGCAAGCCCTGGTGGAGCAGGGACTCGAAGAGGTAATCATCACCGCGCACGGATACCCCAAACAGCTCAAAGAGGATCTCACCAGCCGCGGCATCAGGTTTCATGACGCCACATGCCCTGTCCTCCTCAAATGGGTTTACCGAAAGATGGAAAGGTTTGAGAAAGAAGGCTACCACATCATCCTCGTCGGCAACCCGGAACACGCGGAGATCATCGCCAGCAGAAGCTACTCTAAGTGCATCAGCGTCGTTTACTCTGAAGAAGAGATTAACGCCCTGCCGGACGACCTGGGCAAGACCGTCGCCATCTGCCAGACGACCATCACCAAAGAAAAATTCCAGCGCCTGGTCAATTACATACGTGATGCCAAATACCCGGATCTCAGGGCGGTAGACACCCGCTGCAAGCCCGTCAAGAACCAGCAGGAAGCCGTTCAGGATCTCGCCCAGTGGGTCGACGCCATGCTGGTGATCGGCGGGCTCAACTCGTCGAACACCACCAACCTCGCCCGTATATCTTCAGAGTTCCTGCCTGAAAGTACCCACCACATCGATTCCCCGGGGCTCATCCAACAGGAATGGCTGGATGGCATCTCCCACCTTGGAATCGCGGCCGGCACATCGACCCCCAAAAGCCAGATAGAGGATGTCAAAGCTCGTGTGGCCGAGATGTTCAAAGGAGATGTTGTCTTCCGCAGAGGAAACGAAGAGCACGATATCATGTCCTTCGAATCCGATGAGTTGGTGGAGGTGTAGATGATGATGGTGAATGGTGAATGGTGAATGGTGAATGGTGAATCGTGAATCGTGAATCGTGAATCGTGAATCGTGAATCGTGAATGGAATGGTGAATCTTGAATCTTGAATCTTGAATCTTGAATCTTGAATCTTGAATCTTGAATCTTGAATCTTGAGTCTTGAATCCAGAATCCAGAATCCAGAATCCAGAATCCAGAATCCTATCCCTGATACCTGGCCGAGGTTGACAAACTCAGCCGGCGTGTTTACTCGGTCGTGCAATTGATTTCTCAGTTTCGGGCATCCCTTCCCTCCCATTGACTCATGAGCAGCAGACGCAGATACGCCATCGTTGGGCTCGGAGGCCGGCACAGAATGTTTCGCAACGCCATCAACGACCGGTACGACCAAAGCTGCGAACTGATCGGGCTCTGCGACTTGAACGAGGGGAGGCTTAAACTGGCGGTGAAAGAAGCCGGCGATGTCAGGGGATATCACGCGGACGATTTCGACAAGATGATTGAAGAGACCAGCCCGGACTGCGTCATCGTTACCACTCGTGACAGCTTCCACGATATCTACATCTGTCGTGCCATGGAGCTCGGATGCGACGTCATCACCGAAAAACCGATGACCACCGACGCGACGAAGTGCCAGCAGATCATCGATACCCAGCGCAAGGCCGGGCGGAAAGTGACCGTCTCTTTCAATTATCGTTATGCGCCGCCGCGCTCGCAGGTGAAGGAACTGCTGATGAGCGGTGTGATCGGTGAGGTCCTCAGCGTCGACTTCCACTGGGTCCTCGACAGCAAGCATGGTGCGGATTACTTCCGCCGATGGCATCGTAACAAAGCGAATTCCGGCGGGCTGATGGTTCACAAGGCGACCCACCATTTCGATCTCGTTAACTGGTGGTTGTCCGCGATCCCTGTCCGCGTGTTCGCCCTCGGGCAACGAGAGTTTTACACACCGCAAACTGCCGATCGATACGGCCTGACCAATCGCTCGGAGCGCTGTCACGATTGCCCTGAGGCAGAGAAATGCCCATTCGAGCTCAGGCTCAGCGGAAGTGAGAGCCTGCAGGAGCTCTACCTCAACAACGAAGAGCACGACGGTTACTTTCGTGACCGGTGCGTCTTCAGCGATCAGATCGATATCGAAGACAACGTGAACGTAATCGTGGATTACGATTCCGGCACGAAGCTCTCCTATTCATTGAACGCTTTCTGCCCGTGGGAGGGCTACATCGTCTGCTTCAACGGCACGAAAGGTCGAATCGAACACAAGTGTGAAGAATCGGTCTACATCAATGCAGACGGCAGCGTGCCCGGCGCGCTCAAGAAAGACGGAACCTGGACAAGGATTTTTCCCATGCGTGCCCCCGCGTATGAGGTCGAGCTCTGGACCGGCGAGGGCGGCCATGGCGGAGCCGATCCGGTCATGCTCAGCTACATCTTCGATGCTGAAAATCAGAAACCCGATCCGCTCATGCGCGCCGCAGATTACCGGTCAGGCGCCTATTCCATCCTGACCGGTGTCGCAGCCAATCACTCCATGGCCAAAGGGGAGGCCATCGAAGTTGCCAGCCTGGTTCAAGGGGTCGGCTACCCCGATTATCCTCAGATGCCGGATGCCGGCAGTGCGCTGCCGCTTTTAGACAAAAAGTAAAATGAAGAGCCCCATCCTCCTGGCCATTCTGGCAATACATCATTCCAACGCGAGTGCGGAATCGGTCACCGTGACCGTCTCGGCCGGCAAGCACGACCGTGCTGGTGTTCCCGTCTTTCTGCCGTTGCCAGACCCTTTGAACAGATTCGAGCGCTTCACGGGTGAGCGGATTGACAACGGGAACACGGTCCACGTGCAGTTAGCATCGAATCCCAAACCACAACTGGTCTGGATGATTGGGCAGACAATGAAAGCAGGCGAGTCGCGCCAGTATCGTCTGAGTGGCATTGCGGCAACTCAGGACGAAGCGCCCGCGTTGTTGATGCTCGAACAGGACGGAAAACTGCAGGCGCAAATCCTGGGCAAAACGGTCTTCCACTACAACTACAAGACTGTGCCCTCACCGTTCCCCAAAGAGCCGTTTTACGCACGGAGCGGCCAAATACACCCGGTCTTTACTCCGAGCGGGAAGATGGTCACCGATGATTTCGCACCGGACCATAAGCACCAGCACGGGATCATGTTCGCCTGGACGAATACCACCTTTGGGGGAAAGAAGATCGATTTCTGGAATCAGAAAAAGAAGCAGGGAACTGTCGAAAACCTGTCTGTCGAAAGTAAAGGGCACGGCAATGTTTTCTGTTGGTTTCAGTCGAAGCACCGTCACATGGATATCCGTGATCCAGATAATCCCAAGGCGGTGCTCAACGAAACGTGGACGGTACGGGTCTACCATTCCGCCTTGCCTTATCTTTTCGAAATAGAATCACGACAGACTTGCTCAACGAAGGCCCCGCTGCAGATTAATAAATACCATTACGGCGGCATGGCTATCCGAGGCAGCCGCGCCTGGACGGGCGGCGGTACGTATGATTACCTGACCAGCGAGGGAAAGAACCGAGAGAACGGAAACCACTCGCGCCCACACTGGTCATCCATCTTCGGACAGATTGATGGACATTGGTGTGGCACGACGATTCTGGGCCATCCCGAAAACTTTCGGTTTCCCCAACCTGTGCGCCTGCACCCCAAGCTGCCTTATTTCGTATTTGCCCCACTCGTTCTCGGCCCATTCAAGATTGAGCCGAGAAAGGAATATATCTCCCGATACCGCTACCTTATTCACGATGGCAAGCCTGACGCTGCATTGGCGAACGCCCTCTGGAACGATTACGCCAGCCCGGCGAAGGTGGAAGTAACGAAGTAGATGATTTTGGTTTCAAGAGGCATTCCAAAGAACCATCCAGAGGCCGACATGAATCCTGAATCCTGAATCCCCTTGAATCTTGTATCCTGAATTTCGAATCCAAATTCTCCAGATGCCTCACACACACCATAAACGCCTCCTTCTCCTGATTGTCTTCGTCATATCCTTCACGCCCGCCTGGGCCCTTCGCACGGGACGCATGTCCACATGGAATCGAACGACAAAGGCTGGCCCGGACGCGGAGGTGCCGGGCTGGTACATCAATCTGGGAATCACCGGCGCCCGCGCACTCATCGATGAAAACAAGCCGAGGCAACTGGTCATCAAGTATGTGTTCAAAGACACGCCTGCCTGGGGCCTCCTCAAGGAAGGCGACATCGTCATTGGCGCCAACGGCAAGGATTTCGTCACTCCGCATAAATTCGGCTACGGCGTCGGTAAGTTTGGCTACCAGGGCCCGATGATGGACTTCGGAAACGCACTGGAAGCCAGTCAGGGAAAACTGTTCAGAACGCTATCTCTGAAAGTGCTCCGAGACGGAGACGAGATCAAGGTCAAGATCAAGCTGCCGAATACTTATGGGATGTATTCGAAAACGTATCCATACGACTGCAAAAAGACCGACCTGATTCTCGAAGAAAACTATGCCCATCTTCTGAAGAATCAGAAAGACGACGGCACGTGGCACCGCCGCCCGCACATCCAGGCATTTGCCACCTTGGCGCTGATGGCCAGCGGCAATCCGAAACATATGCCCGCGGTGAAGAAGGCCGTCACAGCCATGGCGAAGGTGACTGGCGCCAAGCTTACACTCCGCGGGCTTGACTGCTGGAAATACGGAATGTTCGGTGCGACGCTGGCCGAATATTACCTCCTCACCGGCGAGAAATGGGTGTTGCCGGAATTGCAGGAGATCAACTCCTGGATCGAACAGGCCCAGGCACCCAACGGCGGTTGGGGACACCGGCCTCACAGGAAAGAGGGAAATGGTTACGGCGCCATCCAGGTCATCACCATGCAATGCAAAATGGCCTGGTCCCTGATGATGCGCTGCGGGATTAAGGTGGACGAAAAGCGATACCAGGCCGCTCACGATTTTGCCGTCAGGGGAACGAACAAGATCGGCTACGTCTGGTACAAAGACCGCGGCAAGGACAAACCAAAGTATGCGGACATGGGCCGCACCGGCGCCTCCGCCCTCGCCCACTCCCTCAGCCCCGTGGGCGGCAAGACATACCAGGATTTCGCCAGACTGAACGCGTCCTGCATCGGCAACAACCCCGACACATTCCATGACACCCACGGCTCGCCACTCCTGGGTCTCGCCTGGACCGGCCTTGGCGCACACGTGGATGCCGGCAGCTTCAGAAAGCTGATGGATCACAACCGGTGGTTTTTCAGCCTCTCGCAATGTGTGGATGGCACGTTCTACTATCAGCCCAATCGTGATAACAACCCGCAGGATTACGCAGCCGGCCCGCGCCTTTCGGCCACTGCAGCGACCGCCCTCATTCTGAGCGTGAAGTTCAAGAAGCTGCAGATGACCGGCGCGAAATTAGTGACCCGCGAAGCCAAGTGAAAACAACTGAATTCGGCACCCCCGACAATATGTTTTCGATATGACCATCCAACTCTCAATCACTACCGACTACGTCAAAGACCGTGAATGCCCGGAGCCCTATCTGCGCGCCATCGCTGAGGCAGGCTTCACCCACCTGCATTGGTGCCATCACTGGAACACCGACTTTCTTTACTCTGACAGTGAGGTCGAACAGATCGGTAAATGGCTCAGCGAATTCAATCTCAAACTCAATGACTGCCATGCATCCGTTGGCCGTGAAAAACACTGGCTGTCGGAATTGGAGTACGAGCGGCAGGCCGGCTTGGAACTGATCCGAAACCGGATCAGCATGACCTCCAGACTTGGCGGCGACGTGATCATCCTGCACGTCCCGGCCATTCAAGAGGACCAGGATCGAGAGAACTTTCTCGAAGACCATCTGCGCTCAGCCCTCGATTCCCTCGAGCCCTTTGCACGCGAGCATGGCATAAGGATCGCAGCCGAAAACCTGGTGCCTGACAGTTTTCCGAGACTGGACTCGCTGCTTAATTCATATTCGCCCGACTTCCTCGGCGTGTGTTACGACTCCGGCCACGGCAACATCTGTGGAAACGGACTCGATCAGTTGGACAAGGTCAAGCATCGCCTGATCTCACTTCACCTGAATGACAACGACGCAAGCGGCGATCTTCATCAGCCGCTTTTCCAGGGCAGCGTCGATTGGATACGCCTTGCCAAAATCATCGCCCGCTCCTCCTATGAGAAGGTGACAAGCATGGAGGTCGTCCAGCGCAACAGCGGAATCGAAGACGAGGTGGAGTTCCTCCACGAAGCGCGCCGGACGGGTGAGCGATTCGATCAGATGATTCGACACCAGGGAATCGGTAGCGAACTTCCCCCGATCCGGCGATCTTAGTTCGGTCATGGTCGGACAGAATCACATTCGAAAACTTTCACTCAAGTGCGGCGAGCACCCGCTGCCTGCCTTGGCGGCCAGCCTCTGCCTGGCTGCCGCAGGTGTCTGGCTGACGGCACATTCGCTGGAGTTCAAGACGGACCGGAATGACCTGGTCTCGAAGCATCAGCGATACGTGCAACGGATGGCGGAGTATGAGAATGAATTCAAAGGGCTGGACGATCTGATCGTGGCGATAGAATCAGAGAACCAGACTGAGATGCGGAATTTTGCTGACGAACTGGCAACGAAACTGACAGCCGCCAGAGAACAGGTCGCCGAAGTTTTCCATCGCGTCGATCCCGAGCTTTTTGAAGGCAAGAAACTGCTGTTCCTTACGGCGGAAGACATTGAAGAGCTTTACGACAACTTCAGCGATCATCAGGAATTCATTGAGGAGCTGCTGGAGGAACCTTCCCTTTACCTGGTATTCAAATTCATCAACCGGAAAATGAAGGAGGCACTGGTCGAAGAGATTATCGGTGTTGGGCTGATCGGTGAGGAGTCAGATTCGGAGGATGCGCATCAGATCCGTTTCCTGTCTTCCCTTCTCAGGCAGATGAATGCGGCGGCCGCCGGCAGACAGGAAATCTATGTCTCGCCCTGGGCCGAACTCTTTGGCGGAAAAGTGCAGCACGATGGATACATCACGACAAAAGACGACCGCTACCTGATCATGCAGGTCCGCCATGTGCCTGGTGAAGGGTTTCTGAAACACGCTGGGCCCATCTCTTTTATCAGGCAGGCCGTTGCTGAATTAAAGGGAAGCTACCCGGGCATCGAAGCCGGTGTGACCGGGCAGCCCGCGCTGGGCGCGGATGAGATGACATCTGCGCAAGACGATATGAAACTCGCCGCATTTCTCTCGCTGGCCGGCGTTGCCTTCCTCTACTTCGTGGCGTTCCTCGAAATTCGCCGGCCGATCCTGGTCGTGATCTGCCTGCTGATCGGTATCTGTTGGTCTATGGGATATCTCACGCTGACGGTGGGACACCTGAGCATTCTGACCGTGGCATTTACATCCATCCTGATAGGGCTGGGCATTGACTTCGGTTTCCATCTGCTCACTCGATATGAGGAGGAGCGATTCAAGGGCTTCAATCCGCAACAGTCGCTCGATATCACCCTCACCCACACGTTGCCTGGCTTATTCGCCACCTCGATCACCACGGCTCTGGCTTTCCTTGCCATCATGCTTGCTGATTTCCAGGGCATTCGAGAGCTGGGCTGGATCTCCGGCGGTGGCATTATGCTGACATTCCTCTCCACGATCGTCTGCCTGCCCGCTTTTCTGATGCTGATCGATCGCAAGGAGAGAACGCCTGATCCCGAAAAACTCAAGCGAAGAGGATCGGGTCTGGTGGGGCGGATTCAAAGACAACCGAAATCTATTCTCGGAGGCGCTGCCATCGCTACGGCACTGTCAATACCCGCGCTGTTCAGCGTTGGTTTTGATTACAATCTTCTGAATCTGCAGTCATCGAAAACAGAATCCGTTCGGTGGGAGAAGAGGATTCTCGAGAGCGCGAAGGAATCTTCCTGGTTCGCCCTAGCAAGCGCGGAATCAGCGGAGGAAGCGGTAAGGAAAAGGGACGCATTAAAACGGCTGCCCACAGTGGATCGGGTCCAGAGCCTTCTCGATCTGGTTCCGCCTCGGAAGGTACAGGCTGAAAGAATCGAAGCGCTCGAATCAGTGGCAGAGATTCTGGATGAATTCGATCTGGATGAGCCGGCCACTCCTGAAGAACCCAACATCCAGAAGCTGCTCGTCATCCTGGACAAGGTGAAATTCACCCTCCGCACCACGGACGATAAAGAGGACTCACTGGATTCAGAAATTCAGAACGCGCGCGCCGAGCTGCTCAGACTTATCGAATCGCTGAAGAACCTGGAAACGTCCAAAGCAGCTAAGGGCCTGGGCGGTTTTCAGGAACAGCTTCACGCGGATTTCATCGACAAACTCACGATGCTCAAGACAAACGCATCCCCGACCCCGCTGGAACTCGCTGACGTGCCAGCCGCGATTCGCGAGCGATCTGTGAACGCGGATGGACACTATCTGCTTCGCATTTACGCAAAGGACAACATCTGGCAGCGCGAGACGATGCTCGAGTTCGTGAACGAACTGCGTACCGTCGATCCGGACGTCACCGGCCCGCCGGTCGTTGGAAGCGAATCCATCACCCTGATGAAAGACGGATACGTGGAGGGTGGCTTTTATGCATTCGCCGCGATTCTGCTGATCGTTTTCATTACATTCCGCCGTGTTTCTGACACGCTGCTCTGTTTATTTCCTGTCTTAATCGCCACACTTTGGACGGTCGGCCTGATGTGGCTGTTCGGCCTTCAATTCAATCTGGCGAATCTTGTTGTCATCCCTCTCATCATCGGCATCGCGGTGGATGGTGGCATCCACATGGTTCACCGGGCACGTGAGGAGAAAAGTGCGGACAATCTCCTCGTCAGCAGCACGGCGCGGGCAGTCATCCTGAGTTTCCTCTCCACGATGGTCGGTTTCGGCAGCCTGATGTGCGCGGGCCATTATGGTATCTACAGCCTGGGCCTCCTGCTGACGATTGCAGTCGGCAGCGCCCTGGTGGTGACGCTGCTGGTTCTGCCGATCCTGTTGGGTTATGTGTTCAGTGCCAGGGAAGAGAAAGAGAACCAGGGGCCTGAGACAACCAAAGCTAATAACTGATTCCTTATTACATTAAGGCAACACGATTGATGGCAACACAATGAAGAAAAGGCAACACAATGAAGAAATCCTCTCCTGTCTCTAATGCTGTCGCTCCATCTCATAGTCTTCGAGCAGCGATTTGTAGATTAGGCTTCCAGCCTGATCCTTAAACAAACTGGTCAGGCTCAGATAATGGGATGCGCGACACTGAACTCAACATCTCACTATTCAAGGATTGAGAATAGATGCTGGATTATGGCGATTAAGATTAGGACATAGACGTTCCTTAACCCCACAAAAAGTTCGCACCCCCGCACAGTTCAGCAGCAAATTATAGAGACAACCAAAGAACCGCATCAGCCACCTTGAAGAACTTACTCATTACACATTACTCATTACTACGCTTCCCGCTCCATGTACCTGGTCATGCCTAGTTTTCCCAGGCGTTTTAATGAGTCTCTTACTTCATCGGCTTTTGAATCCTGTATTTTCTCGAATGTTTCTTCTGCGGCTTTAAACATTCCTCGAGCTTCGCGATATTCTTTTCTTTTTTCGTGGATAAGACCTAATTGGTATTGAACGTCCGCTTTATATTCATGGTTTGAGTTTTTAATCCATACCGGCAGTATCTGCCGCAAATAAGCTTCTGCCTGTTCTGATTTACCACGCGCACGTAGTAGTTTGCCCAGGTGATAAAGGGTGAGATTGAGCCCTGTTTTTTCATTTAGTTTTTCCCAGTTTTCCTTGGCTTGAAAATACCAGTCTTCTGCTTCTTTAAAATTCTCCTGGGCCTCCGCGACAATGCCCAATTGATGTTGCGTTTCCGCTATTCGGTGTCCGTCTTCGATATTCTTCCAGTTGGAGAGCACCTGCCTGAACCAGAGTTCTGCTTCGTCCAGTGCATTTCTCTTGAGCGCGATAATGCCTAATTCATGAAGTGTGAGCGCTTTCTGCCGGGCTTCCTCCAACACATCCCAGATGGGCAACACCTGTTGATACCATCGTGTGGATTCTTCCAGGTCATCTTTGAGCATACATATGCGGCCCAATTGATACATGGCCGTTGCCTTGCCTGCGACGTCGCCCAGTCTCTCGCACATGACTAACGCCTGCAGGTACCTCAGGTCTGCCTCTGAATAGTCGTTTCGCTCAATTGCAAATCCCCCTAGTTTCTGGACTGTTGTGGCGAGAATCGGCAGAGCTTCCTGCTGGCTCGGTGTTAATTCCTCCGCGTCCTGCCAGCCTCCCGCTGCGAGTTCGACGTGATTTTTCAACAACAGGTAGCTGGATTCCGCCTGGGTAAGGTCGCCCCTCTCTTCTGAGTTTTTGGCCTGGAACAGTCTGACCGTCTCCCACAGGCTTTCTGTGCCTTTAAGGGGTGTCCCTTGTTCTGTGGATACAATGTGTGCGAGCTGGTCAATCAGTCGATACCACTCAGCGAAACGGTTACGGCCGCGCATAAGATTGCAGAGCGATTTGAGCAGGCCCTGGACTGACTGCCATCTTTTCAGTCGCAACGACAGCCAGAGAGCGTGGCGAAAGTTTGATTCTTCTTTGGTGAGTAATGACATCACCACTTCAGGGTCTTCGTGGTATCGGCGTTCGTAAAAGATCCCAAGTTGACCGTAGGTGTCTGTAAATGCAGATTCGATGGTGGCTTTGTTGCTTTCTAGAAGGTGTTTAATCGTGCCGCTGACATACCAGGTGATCGAGGAGGAGAGTGCATACATTCCCGGGCCGGCCTTCTCAGCAAGCCCGAGGTGGGCGAGTGCTGTGAGGTCCCGCGCCCATTGTTCTTCGGTCCGGCCTTTGACGAATTTTGGTGCAGCTTCATCCTCGCAGAGAAAAGCGAGAACTTCGGCATCGGCGAACCGCTGAAAATGTGCCAGGACGATGAGTCGCTGCCCGAGATCCGGGTCCACCCTGGCCAGCCCCAACTGCAGCGCAGCGAGGACGTAAGCTTCATGTCCTGATTCTGAATCTGCCGAAGTGAACCTTGCTTCAAATCCCCGTAAGGTCTCCAGGAGCTTTCGTGAATCGAGACCGACAACGACGAGGTCGAGGATGGAACGGAGAGCCAGGGGATTCCTAAGGAGATATCCAAGCAAATCCAGATAGGCTGCTCGGTCGTTTTCCGCAGGGAGCGGGATGGCTGCTTCCCACATGTTTGCTCGAAGCATGAGCTCTGAGGAACGATGGTCGAGACCTTCGAGTTTGTGACGTGGAAGATCGTCGCCCATCCATGGTTCCTGGTGAGAGCTTAAGATCAGCAGCCTTGCCAGGCCGCCCTTCAATCCGTCAATGAACTCAAGGAGCTCATCTCGTTCGTCGGAAGTCCAATTCGTGTCCTCAGCGTGCACGTGTTGAAAGTCATCCCAGATCATGAAGCAGGGGCTCTGTCTCAGCAGTTGTCTGGCGACTGTTCGCTGGTCGGCAGGCTTCAGGAGATTCCAGTTCATCTCTTGTGCGTCGAGCAGTTTGGTGAACACCTGTCCAATGCGATCGCAGATGTGGCTGAGTGGCTGATAACTGGCGAATGAAAAATAGAGGCACATGCCGGGCCCCCTGTTTTCTGACCAGAAGCGGAGGATGCCACCGGCGAGTGTCGTCTTGCCCGTGCCCGTGACAGCATGGATCAGCATCGCAGGCCGGGTCCGCAAATCTTCAAGAATCTGCAGGAGCTCCGATTCCCGCGCGATAAACCCCTGCTCCGGTGTGGCTGGCAACCCTCCTTCAATGCGCGCCGAAGCTTGCTGATATCTCGGCGGCTCGCCTTCGAGCATCAGTTGGCTCTCCACCCTTGGTTGACTCAGGGCGACGGACCGCGATTCAAAGAGACGGATGGACGGCCAATCCTGGATTTCAACATTGCCACAGGACGTCTTTCGAGACCGGTGTCGCTGCCCCGCCTGCCGCGCGGACAGCACAGCTCGGCTCATGCGTTCCCCATTGAAGAGGGCCCTGTACAACACCTGCCACTGAATGCTGCTGATGATCGGATCAATGGCGTAAGGTTGAGCCACAACGGAGATCATTCCTGCCCGGCACATAGCCTCTGACCACTCACAGACGGGCTCGACCAGGCCCGGGCTGGCAGCGCTGATGACGGCGTTTGAAACCTGGTGGGCGAGGAGCAGACCGACCAACTCGGATGGCTCGACCCGTTCGGAGGATCTGCCGCGAGGTAGGATGCTCTCCTGGTCAGAACACTCTATGTGTATGAGATGATAGTATTCTTCTTCCGTTTCGAGGATTCTCTGTAATCTCTCAAAAGTGGCGGGGAGAAGCATTCTGGTTTTGAGGAATTTCCGCTGCGGTCGGAATGCCTCCAGAAGGTGACGTATGACCGGCTGAAAGGGCTGCGTTGAAGGAGGACAGACGTGCAGGATGTTGAGGCTGGCGATCAGGCCCGGTTCATCCGCATGCTCTTCTTGTTCGGGATGCTCTCCGCGCACGTCAACAGATCGAACGAACTCTACCTGTTCGGCCAGCAGGTTCGGCTGGTTCTCACGAGCGAGGAGTTCCCACGGCAACCCCGAATCGTCGGCCTCGATGAGGATGCGGCTTTCGCCGGGATTGCGTGAGACTTCGGCGAACAGATCCAGGATGGCTGGTTCTTTAATGAGGGCGGTGGTAAATCGCTGGCCGGTGAGTTCGAGCAGTGCTTCGGCCTCGGTCGCCTTATGCCGTTCCTGCTCCAGCGCGCAGAAAGCGAAATCTTCCCAATACCAGCGAATGAGCTCTTTATCTTCCTCAGATTGCCGGAGCGTGAATGGCACGATCTGCTCCTTATCCGGCCGGCCATCACGGGAGAGCCGGACTCGTGCAAATTCGCCGGCGATATTTATTCGGAGTTCATTCACGGGGAAACATTGCGTCATTGGGATGAACCCAAGGGGGTTCTTCAACAACGCTCAATTTAGGATGAATTACGTTTTGCGTCATTCGGGTCTTGGAATCCGAGATTCCTGCCCGGCATTTAAAACAAAACCACGGATTGCCGGCAGCCCGAGTGAGCGGCAGACAATCCGTGGTCTCTACGATTGTTCTACGTTAAGTCGCTTCTGCAGTTTCCGCGCTCTCTTCAGTTGATTCTTCTTCTTTACTTGCCGGCAATGCCTTGTTCTTGAATGGAGAGGCAAACACGCGCTTCATGAGCGGTACGATGCCCTGCTCGGCATCCTGGACGCTTGCTTCGGCTTCCTTCATCGTGCTCTGCCAGGCGGGCGCGAAACCGGGGGCGCGTTCGAACATGAGGTCGACTGCTTTCTGGTAAACATAGAATTGGCGAATCTCGGCTTTATCCGGTTTCTGGCTCAGGTTGGCCAGGGTGATCCGCATGTTCTCGTTTTCCTTCTTGAGGTTTTCGATTTCCTGTTTGCGGTTCTCTTTGGATTCGGCCTCCAGATCCAATTGAGTCTGCAAATGCCCCTTGAGCTTCTTGACCTCTTTATTGGCCTCTCGAAGTTTTAGGAGGTACTTGGCCCACACGATGCACGCGATGATGAGGCCGATGTAAAGTCCGATGGCAAGGTCTTCCCTGAGAACAGATGGCATTGTTGAATCCTCTCTGGCGTAGTTCTGTTAAGCGCAACTGATCCTGCAGAGCCGTTCTTTGCCCTGCCTGCAACCGGGCCATCCAACTGCTGCATCTTTATACCTACTTCAAAACGCAACACGGATCAATCACAGAGCGTTATTTGAGCGTTTATTCAATGGATGTCTCTGCTTCTCGCAGCTTGAGAAGGAGAGTCCGTTCCAACTGTTCCAGCAGGGCCTGGGCCTGTTCCGAGCCCTCCCCGGCCGGGACGCTTCCCGAGGCGCGGCTGGCCTGCTCAACCTTATCCACCCTGTCCATGGATTCTTCGACCGCGAGCACCGTATTCTCATCTATCGGTCTGTTGCGGAAAGACTCACGAAGAGCCTGAAAAGCCTGGTGCATTTCCTGTCTGTCATCGATCTGTGGGATGCTCTCGAGCTCTTCCAGGGCCATTCGTACCCGGACGCGGACCACCATCATGGTAAGTCGATTCTGAAGCTTGTCATCAGATCTGACCCGCAGGGCCTCGGTGATGATTCTGTACTGCTGACTCAGAGGTGTATCGGGTCGAATCTCGCGGGCGGCATGGATGGCATCGAATTCTCTCAGCATGGTCCGAACCGCCGGAGAATCTTCGATGTCCAGAGATTTCTTGAGCTTCGCAATACGGTCTGCCACCTCCCGCCTGTCCTGTGAGCCAAGGGTGCGCAAAAGCAGAGCTTCGTGTTTGGAGATGCGGGCGGCGTAACTGGGGTCAGCGGGATTCCATGCCTGCGCCATGCGCAGATTGAAGATGGCCTCCGCTGATTCGGCGGGTGTCTGTTTACTTTCCTTCGATTCTGCGACAGCATGCACGTATTGGTTTGCGTGCCGTTTGAGCTGCTGCTCCCCTTTCGTTCTGTTCATATCACGCCAGATGAGAAACACCCCCGTCAGGAGTATCTCAGAGCAGATGATGGCGATGAGTAGCTTCTTGGGCATATTCGATTGCGTCTGAATTCGATCACTCCCTGTGATTGTGCGCCGCGCCCTGAGAGAATTCCACTCTGGTTGGACCTGGATTCACGATTCGCGATTCTCCTCTCCTTAGCGATTTCGACAGGCAGGGATATAATCCGCCGCCCGCACTGACTTTATAAGGCAAACGCTTTATAAAGAAACGTTTCTGTGACCCAACTACACCCGCTGCAAGTGTTTGACGTCGACCAAATCCGAAAGGACTTCCCAGCTCTGGCAACAGAACGCAACGGAAGGCCGCCCATCTATCTCGACAATGCCTGTGCGACCATCCCCTGTCAGCAGGTCATAGACACGCTGAACGATTACTCAATCCACTTTCCATCCTGCGGCGATCGCAGCCCGCATTACTGGGGAAAGAAGGTGGATCACGAGGTGGCCCGGTCCAGGGATGCCATCGCCAGGTTCATCAACGCCAGTGATCCGGATCAGATCATCTTTACCAAGAACACCACCGAATCCCTCAACCTCGTGGCCCGTGGGCTCCACTGGGAAAGAGGCGACGTCGTGGTTAATGGGGACCGGGAGCACAATTCCAACCGCACCGTGTGGGTAGACATCTCAAGGGAAAGCGGCATCCAACGCAAGGTCATCAGCCGCGACGGCACAGAGAGCCCACATGCCGAATTTGATGTGGATTACTTCCTCGGTGAACTCAAAACGATTGACAATATCAAGATGGTCAGCATGACCATGAGCAGCAATCTCGACGGCAATTCAATCAGTGCGTCCGACATCCGGAAAGTTTGCGATTACGCGCATTCGGAGGAACTCCAGGACGAGCTCCAGGATTTCTATGTCATGCTCGATTGCGCTCAGATTGTGCCTCACAAGCCGGTCGACGTTCAGGCGATGGCCGTGGACTTCATGGCCTTCTCCGTTCACAAGATGTGCGGTCCGACCGGGCTCGGTGTCTGCTACATGAAAGATCCGGACATTCTGGAACGTGGCCTGGTCTCCGGAGGTGGGACGGTGGCCAACACATTCGACGACGGCCGGCAGTCCATCTACCTGCGGTCCCCCCATAAATACGAAGCCGGGCTCCAGCACTGGTCCGGCATCATCGCGGCCCGCTCTGCGGTGAAATATCTCGAAGATAAGATCGAAGACATTCCGGCCCACGTATTGAGGCTCAATGAAATCGTGACCGAAGCATTGCTGCCCTGTCACGAGAAAGAAATCTTGACCATCCTCGGCCCGCTTGACCCGGCAAAGAGAGGTTCAATCTGCACTTTTGAGGTGCACCCTCAACACGAACGAGAAGACATGGGCCGCTTTTTCCTGGAGACGGTCATGGGCGCGGCGGACGAGTACAACATGATGTTCCGCGCCGGCGATTTCTGCGTCTCGCCCTACTGCCGACAGATTCGCGGCGAAAAGGTGGCCCGCATCCGGCTTTCTTTCTATCTATACAACACGGAAGAAGAATCCCGGTTGGCGGCGGAGATGTTTCGAAGAATTCTGGATGAGAGAGCGTGATAAGGGACTGACGCTCCGTCGCAATATTGAGATCATAGAAAAGGAGAGCCGTTGACTACCTGAGAAATATCCGCAATGCTGCGCCTGTTCCGTATGACAGCAACCTGACACCGAAGGCGCGCCAGCAGGGAACTCATGGGGTCAATCCTGAAATCGAAAAAAGGAACTGAGAGCATCATTCTCCGGCCGGCGGTCATGGCCGGGCTCTTCCTCCTGCTCTGTTTCCTCTGGCTGATTCTGCATCTGGTGGCTCCCTCGACAACGGTCTTCCGAACTTTCTGCTCCTGGCTTGGGTTCCCCGCGGCTGCGTGTCTGCTGTTCACCTATCTGTATCCCGTCCGCAGGCTTTTTCTTCATCGGAGTTGGGGGAGTCTTCGGTTGTGGCTCAGGCTGCATGCCGGCGCTGCTTTCATCGCTTTCGGTCTGGCCATTCTGCACAGCCGGGGGCATGCTTCCGGCTTCCTGACCTTCTGGTCCATGTTCTGGCTGGCGCTGGTCATGGCATCCGGTGTCGGTGGCTACCTGCTCCAGAAATTCTGTTACCGGTTGATGGGGCTCATGGTCAAGGATGCGAACGCCCACAACCGGGAGGCGGGATTGCAGAAGCTCGACGAGACCCGTAACCAACTGGCGCTCAGGGCAGAAGAACTGGTCAACGGTTACTCGCTGCTGACCCGGGAGACAATTAAAGACTGGCGCGGCTTCTGTGATTGCTTCTGCCGCGAAGGCACCTCAGCCGAGTCCACGTCAAGAAAAGAGCTTAACGTCATCGCAAACGTGTGGAGCATCCTTCCTGCACCGGTCAGAGAGCTTTTGCAGCGCGGGGCAGAGCTGGAGCTCGGTGACTACGAAAAGGAGAGAATCGTCCGCTCGATCAACGAGATCCTGAGGCCCTCGTCTCGGAAAAGATTCTACCGCCCCAAACAGCTCATCCCCGAAGAACTGCCGACAGTAGCAAGAGAGATTCTGGCCATTCGAGATCCGGCGCCTTCGCTGCAACTCCGTCTGAATCGCGTCGTGCTCGAGCAGGCATGCCAGGATTACATCGAGCCCTGCGACGAGATTCCGATCACCTTCAAAGACTTTTTTACCGAGCATGTCAGCCCTCATCTGAAGACAGACTGGCCGGGCTGGGGATGGTTCTTCACCGAACGGGCCCTCGAACCGATTCCGCGAAATTATCATTCTCAGATCTCAAAAATCCTTAAGCCCAGCCAACAGGATCTGGTAGACGAGCTCTGGCGCATCATCGAGGCGCGCCGCCAGCTCGATCTGGAATACTGGCTGCACCGCGCATCGGGCCTGTGGCTGCTGCTGCACGGGCCGGCTTCCATAGCCCTGTTCTTATTCGTCGCCCTGCATCTCTTTGGGAGTTTGAGATTCGGAAATCTGTGAAATGACCAACAAGAAAGAGACGATCGCCGAAGGGCGCTTCATCAACATGGTCCGCCGCAATGGATGGGAATTCGTCGAACGCAACAATACGAGCGCCATTATCGTCATTCTGGCGGTCACCGAAGACGGACGAATGATCTTCGTCGAGCAGTTTCGCGAACCAGTCGAGAAGAACGTCATCGAGCTCCCGGCTGGACTCGCCGGAGACCACCCAGGCCATGAAGACGAAGCCATCGAATCCGCGGCGCGGCGCGAGCTCTTCGAAGAGACCGGTTACGAAGCCGAGTCATTCGAGATCCTGATAGAAGGCCCACCTTCCGCCGGGCTGAGTGCCGAAATCCTCACATTCGTCCGAGCAACGGGATTAAAAAGGACCGGCCCAGGCGGCGGCGAGAGCACGGAGAACATCACCGTTCACGAGATCCCTCCGCACAGTGCAGAAGGCTGGCTGCAAGAGCAGGTCGCATCCGGAAAGGTGGTAGACCCCAAAGTGCTGGTGGGTCTGTTTTACGCGGTGAGGTAGGCATGAATCTGGATTCTGGATTCTGGATTCAAGATTCTGGATTCAAGATTCAAGAGCAGGATTCACGATTCACGATTCACCATTCACAAGCTCCACATTCTGTTAACTTAACTGGCCAGCTTACAAAACACCACGGCTACGAATACTACGAATAAGTTTGCCATCAGGTTCCGAATCCCGAGCATCGAGAATCCAGCGCCACGCCCCGAGTGCCACCTTACGCATTATTCCTCATCCAATTTCGGCAGTGTGTAATAGCAGTACGGCGTTTCGCGTACTTTTCGGCTGGGCTCTTCTATCTGGCCGCTCTTGCCGGAGATTCGGACCTGTGCCACCATGATGCCGTTGTTCCAGGTCCAGAGACCGATCTGTTTGCCCGGGAGGGGATGGGGATCTTCGTATTCAAGAACGAGCTCGTCATCGATGTAATAGTAGAGATGGCTCGAGCGCTTTACGACCTTCAGGTGGAACCAGCGGCGGTGGATATTTGAGTGGATTGGGATGGTTCGCTGGCGCTGGGCCACTACTTTTCCGTTACGGGTGATAAAGGTGGAACGGTTGTTATCCCCGCCGAAGATGAAGCTGTAACCGGAGCTCAGATCTTTGCCGTCGCCGCAGATGGTGACATCGAGGTCGCTGGCGTATTCGTAGCGGCTGCCGCGGCTGCGGTTCATTTTGATACCGGCGGCAAGGTCTACACAGATGTCACCCTCAAACTGGCGTTTGTTCCAAATGCATGCGAGTTTTGAGTTGAAGCCAGCGAAGAAGGTCCATCGAGGATCGCATTCCCATCGATTGGTTACCCGCCATTCTCCGCTGCCCACGCGCCAGTCTGTGGTGGCCTGTCGGAATGGGTAACACCAGCTTTCTTTCGCCTGCACTTTCGTCTTGGCTGGCAGTATCCTGCCTCCGCGGTAGGCGTAGCTGATACGAGTGCCTGTGGGCTCTTCGCTGATTTCGTGGATGAGGACCGGCTCGCCGTTGATGGAAGCCACGAGGAGCTTGCCGGTTCGGCGGAAATGCAGGTCGGTTGGCGTAGTGCCGGATTGCAGGCGTTTGTCGGCCAGCATGTTCTGCTGGTGATAGAGCACTGCCTTCCAGCCAATGTTTGGATTTGGTTCGTTCTCGTCGGGAGCAAACGCAGGGGGAGCATCGGAAAGCAGAAACGGCTCGACACTGAAGTGATATCCTTTGACGAGGTCGTCCGCATCGGTGCCGATACTCAGCCGGAGTTTTCGGAGCGATTCAACGCGTTCGGCGGTGACGGCGAATTCGACATCGTCAAAAAACTCCATGCGATGCACATGCGAGGTGAGATAAGAGCCGGGCTCGGAATAAGTCCCCGCGTGGGGCCAGTCACTGTCCGCTGCGGCCCAGTTTGCCATGCTCTTCTCGCGGGCAAAAACGGGGTTCACATTGAGCACGGGAACGTTGCCTTTGATAGGCTCGACCTTGAAGTTATCGAACCGGGTGCCCTGTGCTTTTTCAGCGTAGAGACCGGCCAGGCCACGAACTCCTGATCCGAGCCAGTAATGGAACTGCGGCACGCCGTTGGCATAGGCGGTGAGCACGCCATAGTTCAGTTCGATGGTCATTCTGTTTGCCCCGGGCTTCCACTGAGCGGGCAGGCCGGGTTTCTCCCGGAGGATCTCAGGTTTCTCATCCCGCCAGCGAATCAACTCTTGTTTACCGAGAGTGGAGACCCGGTAGAGCAGGTGCGCGCCTTCATCCAGGTAGGCGGCTATAAGACCAGCCCATTCCGATTCGCCCGGGTCGACATCGGCCTCGACCCGATAGTTTTTCCAGTCCAATTGCCCGGTCACCGCTCGGCATGATTTGCTGCTCTGACAGGTGAGAGATCCCTCCGCTGATTTCCAGTCTCCACCAAAGGTCTTCCAGCCGGCGATTTTGGTCTCTGTAAAACTTTCGTTGAGCGAATCGGTCGGCTGCACCTGTACGTCATCGAAGCTGGTAACATTTCCGCAGCCTGGATGATCGCATGAGGAGTAGAGACCGAATTTGCCGCCGACTGCATGCTCGTCTATGACGTCAAAGACGGGGTGTCCATCGATGAACGTCCGGATCTGTTTGCCCTTGATGTTGACCTCAAGCTTATACCATTGGCCGGTGCGGTAGCCTCCCTCTGCCTCGGCGAGCACCGCGGATTCGCCGTTTTTCACATGCACGAGCTGCCGGAGATTCTTGCGCACTGCCTGCTTGTCTTCGGGAGACCAGCGAAAGGTGTAGTAATCCTGAATCCTGTGCTGTTCATTGAATCCGCTGGCGTAGAAAACCAGCCCGATCTCGCCGCAGCCAGCGCCTCTGACCGAGGACTGGAAGGTGTAGCCATCCCAGAAGGTATGACCGGCCACGACGGTGGCGGGCCTTCCGGAAGAATGGCCTTCGAAAGTGAAGGCATTCGCACTGAGGCTGGGGTTGTCAACGCTTCTTACTTTCCATTCGCCGACGATGACCTTCCAATCCCCTAGCTCGTCGCTTGGTCTCATGAAATCATCGGCAAAGAAAAGATCGCCTACAGGCTGGAGCCGGACCTTCGGCACGTCAACGGAATCGTTGGGTGTGCCAAGATGGATGCTCCCGTTGGAGAAGACGAGGTCGGTCGCCTGAAGGACGAGCCTGCCATCGACGCTCAAGGACATGTTTTCTTCGCGGCGCTTGAGGAGAAAGTCGTATGTCTTACCGGCTTCGAGCAGCCTGGCTTCATCGGCATCGAGATTGGATTCAAAATCCTCTTCCATGCGGCCGAGCCGAATGCCTGCGGCGGTCAGGTCTGCGAAGTAGTAGTTGCGTTCGTCCCGCTGGTCGAATGCCAGCCGGAGGTGCGCGTCCGGTTTAGTGGTGACTTTGAAACTGAAGTCGTAGTCCGCGCTTCTGCTGGGGCCGACCTCCTGGAAATTGAACTGAGTCCAACTGTTTTCTTTGTAGACCGCGGGGCCGCCAACAAAGATTTCACCATTCTGGTTTCTGGATCGGGTACTGGTGAAGACCAGAATCCCGCCAAGAGCAATCAGCCCCAGAATGATATTACGTGTCATTGCAGTGAATCCGGTTCGCGTTCGAGGAGTGCGCGGAAACGTTCGATATCTTTGAAGCCCAGCTTTTCCGCGGCCTGGAATTCCGTCTTGGCCTCGCTGGTCAGGCCGATATTGAGGCAGAGGATACCGAGTTTTGCACGGGCGGCAGCGTCACTCTTTGAATAACAGCTCTGGGCCGCGGCGTATCTCTCTTCAGGTTTCAGATCGGCCCAGCTCACTTCCTCGGGCTCGCCGTCCGCATTGCGAAACATGATGCCCTTTTCAGAGGTGCCCACCAGCAGCCCGTCGGCGCCGGCGCTCCCGGCAATCTGTTTCAGCGAGATTCTTTTCTTGCCGCTTGCGAAGGTATCATCCATGTGGGTGAAAATGCCGCCGATGATTTTCAGTTGTTCGAGTGCAGACTTGTAGTCCCACTTTTTCTTGGTCATGGCCTGGAGCTCACGGCGGGCGAGCGAGAGCTTGAAATCGCTCATCAGTTCCCTGGCGCGTGCCAGGTGTCCGAGGTCTTCATCTCCAAGTGCCTGGGCCTGGTTCTGCACAGCGACGTCCTGGATCAGATCGCTGAGGATGCCGCCGTAGTTTTTGCCGCGCCGGGTAGAGTTCAGCGGCCTTGCCCGGATGACTGGCTCGTCGCCGACCATGTCTGTCCCGCCTGGGTTGGGTTGACTGACTGCGGCCACCGCCGCGCTTTCGGTCTTCAGCTCGGGAACGTCAGGCAGGGGCGCCTTCCACATGGCTACCTGGGCTGCGGAAACGAGGGTTGGCGCGCCATCGCCCGAAAGAGGTAAGGCCACACTGGCGTTACCACCTTTGTTTTCCGTTTTAGCAATCTTGGGTTTGACCTTTTCAGTTTTGTCTTTTGAGAAAAGAAAGTATGCAGCTCCCCCGACGATGGCCAGGGCGAGCAGGCTGGCAAAGAGCGTCGGAAGGATCGAAGTGGCCGGGTGATGATGGTGGTGCGAGTGTGCGTGTTTCTTGTGAGGCTTGGGCCTGACAGTCTTGCGCTGGACGACCTGTTCTTCCGAATCATCCGTATCATAATCGTCTTCGTCCCTGTCGATTTTTTCTTCCTTAACCACGCCCATCTTGAACATTTTGGTCACCGGGCCGGAACTGGTGACCTGAAGGTCTTCCGTGCTCGTTTTGCGGTCACGTGTCCGGGTGGTGGAGTCCCCTCCGAACAGATTGCTCAGGTCATCGTCTTCCTCTTCATCTGATTCGGCCCTGGCGTTGCGCCAGTGTTCGACATCATCGGCCCTGGCCAGCTCCCGGGTATCTCCATTGCACACTGGGATGCCGTGGATATCCGGCCAGCCGTTGCGCTCTGATTCAGGCTTCTTCTTCGGTCCTTCTTCATTCTCTTCATGCGCCTCTGAAGGCGGATTATTGAGGTCCAAGAATCTCAGCTCGGTTTTGCCGATTCTTATGACATCGCCTGAATCGAGGTCGTATTCGTTCACCTTCTTTCCTTTGACGAAAGTGCCATTGCGGCTGTCCTCATCCACGAGCCTGTAGCCATCGCCATCCGGAATGAGCTTGGCATGATTGCCTGAAGCGGCTTCATCTTTGATGGTAATGACCCGATCGCTTCGCCGGCCAATCGTAATGGTTTCGTCATCAAATTGATGTTCAAGGAAGGACTGGCTTTCACTTAACATTGTGAGCCTGAAACGCTGGCCTTTCTCCTGCTTGCTGTCGAGTGCTTCGAGGGCATCCTCGGCGGCCTCGGGATCGGGGCCGGCTTCCATGACATTTTCTTCTTCATCTTCATCGAGGGCTTCGTACTTTTCTCTTTCACCTTGAAGCCACTGGAATTCGATGTCTACCCCACAGATGCCGATGACATCGCCACCGCGCAGGCGATGGGGCTCTTTGACTTTTGAGGCATTGACAAGCGTGCCGTTCTTGCTGCCAAGGTCTTCGACACGATAGCAGTCTTCATCCAGGAACAACCGGCAATGTTGACGGGACAGCCCGTCATCATCGATGTGCAACAGGTTGTCTTTGGCGCGACCTGCAATCACCTCGTCTTCGATCATATCGAAGATCTCTTCACCAGTGTTATCTCTAATAATGAGACGCGGCATGGAAGGGTTCTCTAAATGATGAGCAATAAATCAACAGGACGGGGGAAATCCTCTTATTGCTCACCTGACCGCAAAAGGCGTGACAAACTCTGATCCTGGAGGGCAACGGGTTATAGCGCAAGGGCTTCAGAGCGTCAATCTCCGGGCCCGGCCGAGGCAGTAATGCCCCAAATACCGGGATCAGCCTGTGCGTGGAGCGAGGCATGGTTGAACAGACCGCCTGCGACCACATACACTGCTTTCATTCTCGCCACTCTCCAAAACTCCCAACCCATCGACCCCATGCGCAAAAGCCGAGTCAAAACCAAGCTTAAGAACAGCGAACCTGCCCTCATCACCTGTCTGCACCTGATGGATGCATCCGTCTACGAGCTCGTGAGCCTGATGGGTTTCGACGGTATCTGGGTTGATATGGAACATCACGGACACGATTTAGGGACGGTCAATCAGATGATGCGAGCGGCCCGCGTCGGAGTAAGCGACATCATGTGCCGCCCGGCGAAAGGTGAATTCATGCGGCTGGGCCGAATGCTCGAGGCCGGTGCGCAGGGGATTCTGTATCCACGATGTGACGATGCGGCTGAAGCCGGCGAGGTGGTGCGATGGTCGAAGTTCGCGCCACTCGGCACGAGAGGATTCGATGGCGGCAACCCGGATATGCCTTACTGCACGATGGATACGGTCGAATACCTGGAGATGGCAAATGAAGAGACCTGGATCGCCATCCAGATCGAGGACCAGAACTCGCTTGAAAATGCAGAAGAGATGGCCGCTGTGGAAGGGGTGGATGTTCTGTTCCTGGGTCCGAGCGATTTCTCCATTCTGAGCGGATTTCCCGGGCAGTTCGATCACCCGAAGCTGCAGAACGCGGTCGAGAAGATTGCCCAGGCCGCGGCGAACCAGGGCAAATGCTGGGGCATGCCGAGCGGCACGCCCCAGCAGACAAAGGTGCTACTGGATCAGGGCGCAAGACTCATCTGCCACGGCTCGGATATTGTCTTTGTGAAGAATGCACTGGAGCAGATTCAGGATCAGATGGGGCCGCTGGGATTTACTTTTGGTCGAGAATGAGCCTCTTCGCTGAGGCTGCCTGCACCAGACCTACTTCTTGTTAGTCGAGCTCGACTTGTCCCTGGTCGGGAAGTTAGCCGGGATGCCGGTAGTCACTTTGCCGGTGGCGAGCCATTCCACGGAGCGGTTCATCAGGGCGATGAATCCGATGCACTGGAGAGACTTTCTGTTTTCGTGCCCCATAACGTTGGTGATGACCTTTCCTTTGCCGAATGGGATAATCCAGACCATCGGTTCGTGTACGCCGGTACCGCGTTTTTCCTTGGATGAGAAAGCGCTGGCCAGGATTTGCATATTCTCGCCGGGGCCTCGCTGGCCGTGGTAGAGCTCGTCTTTCGCGTGGAGCCAGAGTTCAGGCATGCCTTTGGTGATGGGGTGGTCTTTGTCGCGAATGGTGATCTGGAATTCATGCTGGCTGCCGTGGCCTGTGCCGCGGTCTTTGCCTTTTTCGCGGAGGATGAGCTTGCCAGCGTCGTCGTAATAGTACCCGATACCGAACTTATTATTCCGCCAGCCGAGGCCGATCATTTGGTTGTATTCCTTCCACTGAGAGAACGCATTATTGGCCGCGTGGATGATCAGGGCCGTACCGCCGCCGTTGATGTACGCTTCGAAATCCTTGCGCGTCTGCTCACCCCAGAGCTGGCCGTTGTAGTTGCTGATGACAGCCCTGTAATCTGTGAATCTGGGATTCCACTCCTCGAGTTCCTTTAACAATTTAGCTCGAAGAGCGGCGAACTCCTTCTTCTGCTCCTCGCTGTTTTCCTGTGGCGGCAACCCCTTCTTGCGGCGCGGTGGACGGGGAGGACGGGGCGGTGAGGTCGAGACATCGACGGTGAACATGCCGGTCTTTTCCAATTCCGCTTTCATGACCGGGGTCATGGCCTTCCAATTGTGATTGTTCTGGCCGTCAACAATCAGGACTTTGATCTTGTCCTGAGCTTCGCCGGTGTTGAGCACAATGGCTGCTCCCAGGATGAACAGAAGGACTTTTCGCATTTCATTTCTCAGATGGGAGTGTTGTGCTCAGTTTGGTGTGCTGGTGCTGTTACGCAAGCGGCCCCAGGAATAGAAGAGGTCCCTCCATTCCACAATCCTGCCATCCTTCCCAAAGCAATGCACGAGAGAACGGAAAGGCCAAACTGAAAGAGGCAGATGGCGTCCTGACGCTGATACAGGATTTTGTAGAGAAACGGAACAGTGGCAGCACGCTCTGCACTCCAGAAACCGGGATCCAGAAGTGGCATCGCCGCAATACCCATAAATGCTTTGGTATCCGATGTCACCATCGCCTGTTCGATGGCCGCAAAGTTCTTCACCCTCAGAAAACAGAAGATGGCGATGATGATGATGTAGCTGCCTGAGAGTATCCGACGTCGGGTTGGGCCGGAGGTGGTCTCTGCAGCTTCGCCCGTGTCGCTTGTTCTCGTCATGTTCAACCCCGCCAGGTTATGTCAATCAGGTGCCGCCGGTCGGGACGGAGGTGCTCTTTCAGCTCGGGGTCGTATTTCATCTTTGCCTCCGCCTGATTCTCGGGCAGGCCAATATAGACATCCTTAGGATGAAACGTGATGACGATGGCGTACCGCGACTCAGTATCGACATTTGTAGAGCCGCCGTGAACCATGGATGTTGTCAGAACACTCACCTGCCCGGCGGCAGCAATCACTGGCACCGGGTCCGCGTAGGGCAAATCAGGCAGGTGGGCCTTGGGGGGTCCCCTGAACTGCGGGAACGGCATTCACCAATTCCGGATCATTCTGCCTGTGTTGCGCAATCAGAAGATGGCTGCCCGGGCGATGCATCATAGGCGCCCGCTTCTCATTGACATCGCTCAGCCACAGAAAGTAGCTGCAAACCAAGCGCCGGGGAATGGCTTCAAAGTCTGAAGTGCAGTATTGGATGTCCGTGTGTTCTGAGAAACTGAACTCCACATCCGGTTCGGGATACGCTTTTATGATTGCGGTCTGGAAAAACGAGATCGCCTCTGTCCGGAGCACTTTTGTTGCCACTTCTTCGAGAAAGGGGGCCTGGATGATGTCCAGCAATTCCTGCTCGAAGATGTTTCCCGTCTTTCCGATGCGACTGCGTCGGTTACCGGACGCGTCCTCTTTCTGAGGCAGGACTTCATC
>Ga0187827_10001395_pt1 | contig 35630 bp, 34 predicted proteins | sample ETNtaG_39_FD_167969 | JGI IMG/M metagenome (GOLD analysis project Ga0187827, IMG submission 167969) | Marine microbial and viral communities from oxygen minimum zone, Eastern Pacific Ocean - ETNP2014_SV_150_PacBio MetaG (Illumina Assembly) | ecosystem: Environmental > Aquatic > Marine > Hypoxic...
CATTGAGCGATCCGGCGATGGCTCCAGTAACAAGACACGATGTGACCGACGCTGCGGCGAATAGCTGGATCAAAGGGCGGGACCGGCTGTATTTCTTTTTCATCACGGCTCTCCTCAGTGGCTTTCTATTTTTCGAGTAACACTACACTCGTTGTTTAGGTATTCAAAACCGACTCACACAAGATTACAGTGCGGCGACTCAGTTTATTAGAGATATTGCCCGGTACTTAGAGCATCGGACAACACTCATTTTATCATTTTAGAGCGAATAAATCGTACGTCACGTAACTATCTTCGCCAGCTCTGACGGATATCATCTTGCCGACCGCCACAACATTGTTGAGCCAGGCATATTTTTCAGAAGTCGTCTCGAATGTTGGCGAGGTATAGAAATAAATGTCATCGGCAGAAAGTGCCTCACCTGCTTGAAAACGCTCGTTCGTTTCCGGCGTAAGAACGACTCGACCTGTATAGCTGGTGAAGATGATCGAGCCATCATCCGCCTTGATAGACGCACGTACGTCGAGCTTAAGGGTGCCATTCGGCATAATTCGCAGCCAGTCGGCAGAGGGACCGATGATTTCGCCCTCGATATTGGGCCCCTTGACCCAACCGCCAGGTTTGACGTTATAGATCAAGAAGTCACTGTTGGCGACTTGAGGCGGCTCAAGCGGCGCATGAAGTGTCATCAAGTATTCACTGTCTATGCTAGTGCTCTGGGCGGTCGCGTTGCCAGCTAATCCGGCAATCATTATGGCACTTATCAATACTATCTTGAATCTTATTCCCTGGACCATATCAGAAGTCTCCCATTTTCTGTTTCGATCTAGGCCGGAGCCACATCACCACGCCAGCACAGTCACCTTAATCCAAATATTGTGAGTGACACAACCCAGAGTCGCGCAGAGCTTGTGGAAGTCTACTTTTCGGGTAGTCAAGTTTACACCATCTGCTTTATGTCGGCCTCCGCACTGTGCCAGAACGTGAATGGAGGCCGGTTGTGGTCTGGCTGACTTGCCTACAAATATCTGATAATAATGAAAAAATCTTCAATCATGGTTGAGATTGATCAGTGACCCCAGCGATGTCAACGTGGTGCTCTCCCACTGAGCCGCGCGCCCAATAGTGCGCGCTATAGTCATCGATCTTCGCTTGGCACGCGGCGACGGCCACCAGCTGCCGTGCCGTGCCAGCGGCTGACGGTGCCGCTGTCGAGACCGAACAGGTCTAGCACTCTGCCGAGGCTGTGGTCGACCATGGCCTCGAGGCTCTCGGGCCGCGCGTAGAAAGCAGGCACCGGCGGCGCGATTATCACGCCAAGCTCTGCGAGGCGCGTCATGTTGGCCAGATGGATGGCGTGGAGGGGCGTCTCGCGCACCATCAGCACCAGCTTGCGCTGCTCCTTGAGGGTGACATCGGCGGCGCGGGTCAGCAGATTGCCGCAAAGTCCGGTGGCAATCTCCGACATGCTGCGCACCGAGCAAGGTGCAACGATCATGCCAAGGCTACCGTGGGAGCCGCTCGACGGGGCTGCAGCCAGATCATCGATCGGATACCAGGCGTCGGCCAGCTCACGCACCGCCGCCAGCTTGCGGTTGGTCTCGTGGGCCAAAGTAATCTCCGCCGTGCAACTCATCACCAGATGGGCCTCGACAGCTAGGGGCTGCAACAGCTCTAGCAGCCGCACGCCGTAGATTGCGCCCGAGGCGCCGCTGATGCCGACCATCAGCCGCGGCGCAGCCATGCCTCAGGCTCCGCGCGCCAAGCGCTCGATGGTGCCGGATGTACTGTGACCGGGCTCTAGATTGGCCAACACCACCCGTCCGCCCCAGCGGCGCACCAGCTCAGCCCCGACAACCTCGTCGAGAGCATAGTCGGCCCCCTTAACCAGGACGTCAGGACGGAAGCGCTCGATGAGCGGCAATGGCGTATCATCGGTGAACACCACGACAAGGTCGACGTCCTCCAACGACGCCAGAACTAAGGCCCGCGCAGCCTCGCCCTGTACGGGCCGATCGGGGCCTTTGAGGCGCGCCACCGAGGCATCACTGTTAAGCCCGACGATGAGCCGGTCACAGGATGCTTGGGCCTGCCGCATGAGCGAGACATGGCCCGGATGCAGTAGATCGAAACAGCCGTTAGTGAAACCGATGCGCTGGCCCTGCTGGCGCCAGCCTGCAATGCGCTCGTCGGCCCGGTCGGCGGCAAGAACCTTGGATTCGCTGTCGAGAACATCGCCGTGGCGCAACGCGGCTTCAAGGTCACCGGCGGTAACCACCGCAGTACCGACCTTGCCGACCACAATGCCTGCCGCGACATTGGCGAGGCTTGCCGCCTCGGCTGCCGGCAAGCCACAGCCGAGTGCCGCGGCCAAGGTCGCGACTACCGTATCGCCAGCGCCTGAGACATCGAACACGTCCTGGCCTCGGGCCGGCAAATGAACCGCCTCGTCGGCGCCAACCAAGCTCATGCCGCGGCTGCCGCGGGTGGCGAGGACCGTGTCAATGCCGCAGTTGGCGATCAGGGCTCGCGCCGCCGCCACCACCTCGTCATCATCGCCGGCCGCTTGCCGGGTCGCCGCAACCAGCTCGCTGCAGTTCGGGCTGATCACACTGGCGCCGCGATAGCAACTGAAGTCATCGCCCTTCGGATCGACGATGACCGGGACGTTGACCGCACGCGCCTCCACGATGACGGCCTCGATCAAGGTCGCTGTCAGTGCACCTTTGCCATAATCCGAAAGCACCACCGCCTGATGCTCTTTGATGGCGTCGACTGCGGCACGCTGTAAGTCCTCGGCGATGGCGGAGCTGACCGGTTGGGGCGTCTCGTGATCCGTTCGCAGGAGGTGCTGACCAGCCGCAAGATAGCGGCTCTTGATGGTCGAGACCCGCTCGGGATCGGTCAGCAAATAAGCCTCAATGCGCGGCTCGGCACCGATCATGGCCGCCAACTCGCGCCCCACTGTATCGCGACCCAGCAGGGACAGGAATGTGCAGGACGCACCGAGCGAGATCAAATTGCGGGCGACGTTGCCAGCGCCGCCGGGCATCGCCAGCTCGCTTTCCACCCGCATCACCGGAATCGGCGCTTCGGGCGAGATGCGCGACACTTCGCCATAGATAAAGCGATCGAGCATGAGATCGCCAATGCACAACACAGAGGCGCCGGCAAGCTGCTCGACGTGCTCGGCGAGACCCGTCAGGTCGCTCATCGCCGCGCGCCCACCCGTAGTCTCAAGCGACGGCGTCTCTGGTCTTGAAAAGCGTCTCCGCGTCAAGCGCTTCCTCGGGCTTCGTTTCCAGCGCCGGTTCGGGTGGCGGTGGTGGCGGCGCCACCGCCTCCGGTCGCCGCTTGCGCGCCTTCACCAAGTGCTCCTCAAGGTCGGTCTGGCTGCAAATGCCGAGCAATACCGGATCGCGCGGCTGAATATTACTGATATTCCAATGGCTGCGGGTGCGCACCGCCTCGATGGTCGGCTTGGTGGTTCCGACCAGCTTGCATATTTGCGCATCCGAAAGCTCGGGCGTGTACTTCAGCAACCAGGAGATCGCATCCGGCCGCTCACCGCGCTTGGAGACCGGCGTATAGCGCGGCCCCTTACGGCGGGGTACGTCAGGCACTTCAGCTTGGCGCAGCGCCAGGTTGGCCTCAGCATCAGCCTCGCAGCGTGCCACTTCCTCGCGCGTTAACTGTCCGTTAGCGGTGGGATCGAGACCGACGATACCCACGGCGACCTCACCGTCGGCAATGCCCCGCACCTCTAACAAATGCAGACCGCTGAAATCGGCGATCTGCTGAAAGGTCAGGGTCGTGTTCTCGACCAGCCAAACAGCGGTTGCCTTCGGCATCAGCAGCTGTGCCATGGGTTGTTTCCTTTCGTTATCCGGGTCAGACCGCACTATATAGTACCGGACGGCCCGCAGCGAAAGGCGCTTAGAGAGTCAACATGATCTTACCGATATGGTCGCCCGCTTCCAGCGCCGCATGGGCGCCGGCGGCCTCGGCTAGCGAGAAGGTGGCATGTATCACCGGACGCACCCGGCCGGCAGAGAGCAAGGGCCAGACCTTTTCGCGCAGGCAGTCGGCCATTCTGGCCTTTTCCTCGATACTGCGCGGACGCAAGGTCGAGCCGCTCAGCCATAAGCGCTTGCGCATGATCGTGAACAGATCAACCTCCGCCTTTACACCTCCCTGCAAGGCGATGAGCACCAGGCGCCCGTCCTCGGCCAGCGCCTCGAAATCTCGCGCCACGTAGGAGCCGGCCACCATGTCCAATATGACGTCAACACCGCGCCCCCCCGTGGCCTCGGTGACGATGGCCACGAAGTCCTCGTCGCGGTAGTCTATGGCGCGCTCGGCGCCGAGTTTCTCGCAGGCCGCGCGCTTTGCAGCTGTCCCGGCAGTGGCGAAGACCCGCGCACCGAAGGCCTGAGCCAGCTGGATAGCGGCCGTGCCGATGCCACTGGCACCGCCATGAATCAGCACGCTTTCGCCGCCGGTAAGGGCGGCACGCTCGAACAAATTTGTCCAAACGGTGAAGAACGTCTCTGGCAAGGCCGCAGCCTGAACCGCATCGAAACCGTCAGGATAAGGCAAAGCGTGGTCGGCATGAGTCAGACAATATTCGGCATAGCCGCCGCCCGGGGTCAGAGCGCATACCGCATCACCGATCTTAGGACTGGCAACGCCGGGGCCGACTGCGGCCACCTCGCCCGCAACTTCCAGACCAGGCAGGTCCGAGGCACCCGGCGGCGGCGGGTAGGCGCCGGCCCGCTGCATCAGGTCGGGTCGGTTGACCCCGGCAGCTGCAACCTTGATCAGAATCTCGCCGTGCCCCGGTTGCGGCAGCGGCCGCGCAGCGGGCATCAGCACCTCGGGGCCGCCGGGGGTGGAAATCTCCACGGCGATCATGGTCTCGGGCAATATCGTTGTCACGGTCGCAACACCATCCCTTCGCGGGCCACAATAGAGCCGAACCGCTCTGCCTCAAGCTCGTTCGCCACCTGGTCCATGAAGGCGTCGTCATGATCCGGGTCGTGGTGGAAGAGGACCAGCGTGCCGACATTCGCCGCCTCCGCTAGGCGCACACCCTCCCGCCATGTGGAATGGCCCCAATCGCGGTGATCCTCAAATTCCTCATCGGTATAGGTGCTGTCATAGATGAAGATGTCAGCACCGTCGATGAGCCTGAGAATATTGCGGTCGGGCTCGCCCGGCACGTGTTCAGTATCGGTTACGTAGCAGATCGAGCGGCCTTGGTGCTCGATACGGTAGCCGGTGGCACGGTTGGGATGGTTGAGGGGCACAGTCAGCAGCCTGACGCCAGGTGCCGGCTCCAAAACTTCGCCAGCGCCAAAATCACGGAAATCGAGATGCGCACGCATGGTGTCCATCGGCACCGGGAAAAGCGGGTCCATCATAAGATAGGTCAGCACTTCGCGGATGCTGCGCTCTGGCATCAGGTGCCCAGCCCAGACGCGCAGTTCGTATCTCGGATTGAAGGCCGGCGAGAAGAAGGGAATGCCACAGATGTGGTCGAAATGGGTGTGGCTGAAGAAGAGATCGGCGGAAAAACCGCCCCCAACGCCGCGCTTGCCCGTAAGATCGGCGCCGAGCGCATGGATTCCCGTGCCGGCATCGAAGATCAGCATGCGCTCACCACAGCAGACCTCCAGGCACGCCGTATTACCGCCGTAGCCGGCCGTACCCGGACCCGGGCAGGCGATGCTACCCCGCACACCCCAGAAGCGAACAAAAAAGTTGTCCGTGTCGGCCAAGTTTCTTTCCAGCCAGGGCCCGCCACCGCCAACATTACGTGCTCGTCATCCGCTACAGCAAATCGACGATACGTAAACACGGGCACATTGCAACACGCTTGTTATAGCGTAAGCTCGGCAGGCCGTAGGGGGAAGGGAAGCCATGGACATATTCGATGACCCGCCGCGGCCGACCGCGGACGGCAAGACCCTACCGCGCAAGCTGGACAGCTTGTCGATAGAAACCTTAAACGATTATATCGGCGAGCTTGAGGAAGAGATCGCGCGGGTTCGCACGGAGATCGACAAGAAGTGCGGCCTGCAGGCCGCCGCAGACCAGGTTTTCAAAACATGAGAGCGAGCGGATAACGCCATGGCCGAACCGAAATTCCTCGATTTCGAAACCCTCGCCCTGCATGCGGGGCAACATCCCGATCCAGAATTCGGAGCACGGGCGGTACCGATCTACCAGACCACGTCTTATGTCTTTCCCGATACCGAGACGGCCGCTTCGATGTTCAATCTGGAGCGCGGCGGACATCTCTATTCGCGTATCAGCAATCCCACCGTGGCGGTGTTGGAGGAGCGGCTGGCGGCGCTGGAGAAAGGCGTTGGTGGCATTTGCACCGCGAGCGGCATGGCCGCGCTACATCTCGCCATCTCGACCTTGATGGACGCGGGCGGCCATGTCGTGGCCTCGAAGTCTATTTACGGCGGCAGCTATAACATCCTCTGTCATACTCTGCCTCGTTTCGGAATCACAACGAGCTTTGTCGACCCACGCGATCCAGCGGCCTTCAAGGCCGCAATCCGCCCCAAAACACGGCTGATCTTCGGCGAAACCCTGGGCAATCCGGGGCTCGAGGTGATGGACATTCCCGCCATCGCCGAGATCGCGCATGCAGCGCGCATCCCGCTGATGATCGACAACACCTTTGCCACGCCGCATCTCTGCCAGCCGCTGACCATGGGGGCCGATATTGCCCATCACTCGGCGACCAAGTTCCTCGGCGGTCATGGCGTCGCCATCGGCGGCGCTCTTGTCGAGGGTGGGCGTTTCGATTGGGAGACCGGCGACTTCCCAACCCTGACCGAGCCTTACGAGGGTTATCACGGTCTCGATTTCTCAGAGGAGTTCGGCCCGGCGGCGATGATCATGCGCGCCCGCGCCGAGGGCCTGCGTGATTTCGGCTACTGCATGAGCCCGCAGACCGCCTTCTATATTCTCATGGGCGTGGAGACCCTGGCCGTGCGCATGGCGCGGCATGTGGAAAACACGCGCGCCGTAGTCGAGTATCTGGTGGCTCACGAGGCGGTCGACTGGGTGACCTATCCTGAGTTGCCAGAACATCCTGACCACGACCTCGCTAAGCGCCTGTTGCCCAAGGGCTGCGGCGCCATTTTCTCTTTCGGCATCAAAGGCGGCCGCGACGCGGGACGCAAGTTCATCGAGCGCTTGCGCCTGTTCTCACATCTCGCCAATGTCGGCGACGCTAAATCGCTCGTTATCCATCCGGCCAGCACCACGCACCAGCAGATGAGCGCCGACGAGCTCAAGGCGGCAGGCGTCGGTGAGGAATTAGTTCGTCTCTCGATCGGCCTCGAGAACGCAGACGATATCAAGGAAGATTTAGGCCAGGCGCTGCGCGCTTCGCAAAGGAGTTGAGGCGATGATCGAACTAGAGGTCGACGGCAGGACGGCGCACGCAGCGACCGGCGGCAAGCCGTTCGATGCTGACTTGCCGCTCGTGGTCTTCGTCCACGGCGCCAACCTGGACCACACGGTTTGGGCTCTGCAAAGCCGCTATTTCGCCTATAACGGCCATGCCGTGCTGGCCCTCGACCTGCCCGGTCACGGCCGTTCGGCCGGGCCCGGCCTCGACAGCATTCCAAAGATGGGTGCCTGGATCTGGCGCCTCGTCGATGCCACGGGCGCAAAGGACGCGGCGCTAGTCGGGCACAGCATGGGCGCCCTGGTCACGCTCGAGGCGGCCCGCCAGGCACCGAATTGCAGCCGCGCCCTAGCCCTGGTCGGCGCCAGCGCGCCGATGCCGGTCAGCGACGGCCTGCTCGCCGCCACCCGTGAGGATCCGTCTCGGGCGCGGCGCATGATCATCTCCTATGCCTACGGCCAGCGCAGCCATGTCGGCGGCATGCGCGTGCCGGGCCTGTGGATGTCGGGCGGTGGGTTGTCTCTGCTGGACCGCGGCGACGATAAGGTGCTGGCCCAGGATTTCAGCGCCTGCAACGCCTATGACGAGGGGCCGCAGGCGGCAGCGGAGGTAACCTGCCCGACGCTCGTGGTCTGCGGCGACGACGACCGCATGACACCGGAACGTGCCGGCCGAGCTCTGGCGGAGAGCTTCGCCGACGCCCGCGTTACAGTCATTCGCGACTCCGGCCACATGCTACCCACCGAGCAACCCGACCGGACCTTGGATGCGCTGGCGGCGTTTCTCTGATTTAGGCTCTACAGGCTATTGTGCGAAAGCGATTGTGGTGCAATGGCATTTTCTGGCATGATGCCGGATGACATCGTAACACACGAGTGACATCTACCTGCGATTCTCTATTATGCAGCTGTACCATCTAATGGGGAGGACGAATAATGGGTACGTATCTCAGCGAAAAAGAGCTAGCGGGGCTCGACCCCGCGCAGAGCGGCTTTGGCTCAGCGGTGCCGACGCAGATGATCTCGAATGGTGAGTTCAATCCGTTGCCGCAGACGCCGAAGCAGAAGCAGGTCGAAGCGCGACTTACGGAGCTGGCCGAACTGCATGGCAAGAAGCAAGGGCTCGATCGTCGTGCATTCCTGCAGTCGAGCTGCGGCATGGCAGCCGCATTCGTGGCCATGAATGAGGTCTACGGGAATGTCTTTGACGTCAGCGAGGCCGAGGCGGCGACGCCGGAGATGATGGTTGAGCGCGCGGCAGCGCTATCACACCAGTTTATCCTCGACGACCAGACCCATTTCCTGCATGACGATTTCAATCAGGAAGGGCTGTTGGGTCTTGGCGTCTTTGCTTCCGAGCATTGGAACCCGGCACTCGATCCGGCCGACCTGTCGCTCTACTACTACAAGTTCGAGAATTACGTGCGGCAGATCTTCTTCAACAGCGACACCAAGGTGGCGCTGCTGAGCGGCGCACCGTTCGATGATCCGTCTTGGTGGCTGCTTCCCAACGATCAAATCAAGGAAGCGGTCGACATGGTCAACCTCGTCGCGGGCTCGCGGCGCATGCTTGGCCACTTCGTCATCACGCCCGGCCAGGACGGCTGGATGGACGAAGTCGATCGGGCCATTGACGAGGTGCATCCGGACGGTTGGAAGTCCTACACCATCGGCGATCCGCTCTCGGCAGCGACCAAGTACCCATGGCGCCTCGACGACGAGGAGTTGATGTACCCCTTCTACGAGAAGGCGATGAAGGCCGGCATCAGGAACGTCGCCTGTCACAAGGGCTTGGCACCCGCCGACTACGAGGAAAGCTGGAAGGATGTCTGGCGGTATCAGACCCCTTGGGATATCGCCAAGGTCGCTAAGGACTGGCCGGACATGAACTTTATCATCTACCACGGCTGTCTCCGTGCCTTCCTTGAGCTACCCGACGTATCCTTGGCCCACTTCGAGGCAACCGGTGAGATCGAATGGTCGAGCGACCTGGCCAGAGTCGTCTCTGAGAATGGGCTGACCAACGTCTATGCTGAACTCGGCACCAGCTTCGCCAACTCGGCGACCGCTAATCCGCGCTTTGCCGCAGCGCTGCTTGGGACTTTCATCAAGCACATGGGTGCCGATCAGGTCGTTTGGGGCACGGATTCGCTCTGGTATGGCAGCCCGCAGTGGCAGATCGAGGCCATGCGCCGCTTAGAGATCCCCGAGGACATGCAGAAAAAGCATGGCTTCGCTCCCATGGGCGGTGCCACCAGCGCGGTCAAGAACCAGATCTTTGGTTACAACTCGGCCAACCTCTTCGAGCTCGACGTGCGCGAAGCTATGGCCCCGTTGGAGGCGGACAAGTTCGCCGCGATCAAGGACAAGTACGACGCCCAAGGCGGGCTGCATCCAAACGCCGCCTCCGGCTTCATCGACACCTCCGCCGCCTAATCGGCGCGAGTTTCTGACCAGGGCCGGAGACCCGTGGGTCTCCGGCCCTTTCTTTTGCGGGTGGCCGGGCGTAAAACAGACTGCGAACCGCCGATTTCGACAAGATGCCATGCAAAGGGAGAAGACGATGGCAACCGTCTTGCGTAAGATTCGAGTTCTCGCCGCGCTCGCGGTACTGCTTCCAGCACTGTCCTTCGGGAGCGCCACAGCCCGTGCCGACGATGCCGAAGCAGGGCGCGAGCTCTATATCGATCTCTGTACCAAGTGCCACGGCCTGATCACCGAGGACGTGATCAGCTGGCGGCCGGAGGCACTGTTGCAGCAAGCCGTGACCATGCCGCTCGGCCCGTCGCTCACCGGGGTCTATGGCCGCGAAGCGGGCATCATGGCCAACTACCCCTATTCGCGCGCCTTCCGCGCGGCGATCGAGAATCCCTGGACCTGGGACGAAGATGCGCTCGACGGCTGGCTTTACAGTAGCCAGGGCTTCATCCGTGGCTCGACCATGTTTCTCAAGGTCGAGGACGATGACCAGCGCGCCAAGGTCATCACGTATCTCAAGAAATACGCGCAGCATCAAGGCCGATAGGCTGTCTACAGCAGATGTCCCGAAACATCCTAGTCCACGCTGACTGCAGCGGCGGCTGGGCTCACGGCCTGACTGCAGCGACTGCGCCGGCCACTCGCCACGAAGCCCATGCAGCGACGTCGGCTCGACCCGCGACACAGTAAATACGGCAAGTTGCCTTCAGACCCTGACCCACAACCCCGAGTGCGAAACCGTGGTCAGCGAGGCCACTGTGAGCATGGCGGGAGAGCCGCCAGAGGACTTGTAGCCGGCGCCAGCGCAACAGCTACGCGGCGGTCATGATACCATCGCGGCGGGCGTGTCGCGTGGAGACGCTTAGTTGCTATCAAGCTCGGTGTCCCAGTAAAGATAATCACACCAACTTTCGTGTAGATAGTTAGGCGGGAAACGGCGACCTATGCGTTGCAGCTCGTGCACGGTAGGCACGCGCGGTGGATTGCGCGGCGACATGGAGCATTCTCTGGGAATGCGGTCACCCTTGACCAGATTACAGTACCCGCAGGCCGTAACCACGTTCGACCAGCGCGTCGCACCGCCACGAGAGCGCGGCACCACATGGTCGAAGGTGAGATCCTCCGAGCGACGTCGCCCGCCGCAATACTGGCATGCAAAGCCGTCACGCAGAAATACGTTAAAACGGGTAAAGGCCGGCCGATGGTCAGAGCGCACGTAGGATTTGAGTGAGACTACGCTCGGCAACCGTATGCACCACGACGGCGAATGCACCTCGCGCTCATATTCGGCGACAATATTGACGCGCTCGAGGAAGACGGCCTTGACCACTTCCCGCCATGGCCAGAGCGACAACGGGAAGTAACTCAACGGGCGGAAATCCGCGTTGAGTACGAGCGCCGAGCAGCTATTGAGCGCAACTGTCACCGGTCTCTCCCTGGCCTCAGACCCTTTTGCTGGAGCGAGTTTAGGCGGGCCGCGCTGGCAGGGCAAGCCGCGCCGTATTGAAGTTTTGGTTTCCGCCTCTTCGCTTCGCCCATACAATCGCGTCGCCACTGCCACAGAGAGGCGGTAGTACGATGATGATTGTGATGGGAAAACCGCGAATGAGCATGCTCGACAGACGCGCCTTCCTTGCCGGCGCGGCAGCAATAGCAGCGGGCGGTTGCGCCGATGACGACAATTTCAGCCTGATCGCTGATGACGACGACACGCCGCTGGTAATCCCGCCAGAGGGCCAGGCGCGCGTTGCCGTGCGCGGCGGCGAAATCTGGTATCGCGTTGTGGGCAACGGCCCCGGCGCCCCTTTGCTAGTGGTGCATGGTGGGCCCGGCCTCAGCCACGACTATCTGCTGCCCCTCGAAGCGCTCGGCCGCGATCGCGCGGTGATCTTCTACGACCAACTCGACTGCGGCAAGTCGGACAAGCCCGGCGCACCAGCCAACTGGCAAATCTCGCGCTTCGTCGACGAGATCCGCGTATTGAGCGCAAGTCTGGGGCTCAATCGCTACCATCTGCTCGGCCATTCCTGGGGCGGACTGCTGGCCGCTGAGTTAGCTGCCACCAACAGCCGAAACCTTGTCTCCTGCGTACTTGCCAGCCCATTGATCAGCGCTCAGCAATGGATGTCCGACAATCTGCGCTGGCGCAAACTTCTACCGTCCGAAGTGCGGCAGGTACTGGACGAGAACGAGGCCGCCGGTACGGTGCGCAGCACCGCATACCAGCAGGCGGCTATGGCCTTCTACCGCCGCCATCTCTGCCGCATGGAACCCTGGCCGCAGCCCCTGATGACCTCGCTCGAGGAGGGCAACTCCGCGCTCTACCGGACCATGTGGGGCGAGACCGAGTTCCGCGCCACGGGCAGTCTGCACGACTATGACGGCACGCCAAATCTGGCGCGCATTACGGTGCCACTGCTGTTCACCTGCGGTGAGTTCGACGAGGCCCCGCCGGCGACGCTGCACCGCTACAGCAAACTGGCGGTGGGTTCGGAAGTGCGCGTCTTCACCGACGCCTCGCACACGGCGCATCTGGAGCAGGAAGAGGCCTACATCCACGCGCTGGCCACTTGGCTCAACGGCATCGGCTAAACGAGGAAGAAATGGAAATGGTAGAGCTGTGCAATCCGGTTCGTGAGCGCATCGACGCGGGTCAACTAGCGATCGGCATGGGCCTACGCCAGGCGCGCACGGTCGATATCGCCAAAGCCATGAAGACGTGTGGCTATGACTGGCTGTTCATCGACATGGAGCATGGCCTGTTCTCGCTCGACGACGCGGTACAGATCAGCAATGCCGCACAGGACGCGGGCGTTGCACCCTTCGTGCGCGTGCCGGGCTACGAGCACTACCACGCCAGCCGCGTGCTCGACGGAGGCGCCATGGGCGTCGTCTTCCCGCATGTGGATACGCCCGAGCACGCGGCAACCCTGGCGAGCTATTGCAAATATCCGCCCGACGGCAAACGCTCGATGGGCGGCACCATGGCGCAGCTCGACTTCGCGACCCTGCCAACTGACGAGATGGCAGCTGCGGTCAATTCTGGCACCATGGTAGTGATGATGATCGAGACGCCGCTGGCCGTAACCAATGCTGATGCCATCGCCGCCGTACCGGCAGTCGATGCCCTGCTCGTCGGTACCAACGATCTCTGCCTAGAGATGGGCATTCCCGGCCAAATTGGCCATGACCGCGTGGTCCAGGCCTATGAAGTGATCATCGCCGCCTGCAAGGCGCACGGCAAAATTCCGGCACTCGGTGGCGTTTACACTCCGGACCTCATGGAGCGCTATGTCGGCATGGGTATGCAGATGGTGCTCGGTGGTAGTGACATGGCGCTACTGATGTCCGCCGCCAAGGAGCGCAGCGCCTTTCTGCGCGGCCTGCAAGACTGACGTCCGCCTGCCTTGCCAAGCGCTTCGCCCTGGGTTACCCGCTTTGCGCCGAGTCCCACGGGGTTCATGCATCTCGGCCACGCCTATGCAGCGCTGTTCGCCTGGAGCGAGGCCAAGCGGCGGCACGGCCATTTCCTGCTACGCATCGAGGACATCGACCAGGGTCGCACGCGCGAGGTTTTCGAGAGCGCTATATACGAGGATCTCGCTTGGCTTGGCCTCGACTGGGAGACGCCGGTGCGACGCCAGTCCGAGCATATGGAGGACTACGTCGCAGCATTGACACGGCTCGACGAGCTCGGCGTGATCTATCCCTGCTTCTGCTCACGCCGTGAGATCCGCGCCGAGATCAAGCATGCCGGCGAGGCGCCGCACGGGCTCGACGGCGTGATCTATCCCGGCACGTGCCGCAGCCTCGCCTACGAGGCGCGGCACCAGGGCATCCTCATGGGCCGCCCGCATGCCTGGCGCCTCGACATAGCGCGTGCATTGGAGATCACCGGACCCCTCGAATGGAGCGACCGCGCCGCCGGGCAGCAGGCGGCGGACGTACTCACCGCCGGCGACATAGTGGTGGCGCGCAAGGACGTGCCAACCAGCTATCACCTCGCAGTCACGGTTGATGACGGCATCCAGGGTGTCACCCTAGTCACCCGCGGTGACGATCTATTTCACGCCACCGCCATCCACCGCCTGCTGCAGGCACTGCTCGATATCCCGGCGCCGACCTGGCACCACCATTCCCTGATTACCGACTCAAGCGGCGCGCGGTTAGCCAAGCGCAATCGCGCCACGACCTTGCGGTCACTGCGCAGGGCCGGCAAAACACCGGCAGAATTGCGCGCTATGGTGGGCTTCGCATAAGCAAGCGATACGGGAAAGGGTCTCTTAGCGGCTTAGCGTGCTCAGCCAAGTGCTCACCTACCAGAGCTATCTCGCCGACGACAGGACCAGTCTCGACAACCTTTTCTTTTATCCGATCCTCTGCTACGCCAATTTTATTCGCGAAGGCCGTGACCCTTTGGAAAAGTGCCTGCGATCACGGCTTGGCTTGCGCGCCTCGGCGAGCGCGTGTCGGTACAGGCCATCATGCTATCCGTCGATAAGCTTTAAGACAACGATCTATCAGAGGAATCCCGCACCATGAGCAGACTATTTGGCGCCGAGCACCGCGCCCTTCAGGACGCGTTCGACACTCGCCGCGTTGCCGATAAAATCGAGGCCATCGCAGTGACCACCGAGCTGAGTGAGTCCGACCAAGCATCTATAGCCAGCCAGGACATGTTCCTGCTCGCTACCGTTGACGAGAACGGCCGGCCAACGGTCTCCTACAAGGGCGGCGATCCTGGATTCGTCAAGGCGGTCGACGCCAAGACCATCGCTTTTCCGCTCTATGACGGCAACGGCATGTTCTATTCCGCCGGCAACGTGGTCGACAATGCCAATGTCGGCCTGCTATTCATCAATTTTGAGAACCCGCTGCGCATGCGTATCCAGGGCACCGCGACGGCCAGCGTCGATGACCCGCTGATGAGCGAGTTCCACGAGGCTCTGATGGTGGTCCGCGTCACGGTCGAGGAGGTTTGGCCCAACTGCAACCGCTATATCCACCGCCGCCAGCGCACGGAAGCGTCTCGTTACGTACCGCGTGAAGGCACCAAGACACCGTTAGCCGGCTGGAAGCGCGTCGATATCGTGCAGGAGGACCTGCCGGCTAAGGATGTCGGCCGGGCCGAGGAGGAAGGCGGCCTGATCACCATCGAGGAATGGTTCGAGAAGGCGGCCACCGGCGCCGACGACGCCTGAACCAAGCGCAGCATTTAATGAGCGAGGGCGAGCGCAGACTGGCGGCCATCCTTAGCGCCGATGTGGCCGGCTATAGCCGGTTGATGGGGCTAACGAGGAAACCACGGCCGCCGCGCTCGCCCAAAGTCGCGCTATATTTCGCGAAACCATCGCCGAGTACGGCGCGCCTTTGCCGACCCCTGCCCTAGTGCTTGCGGACTAACCCTCAATCGCCGTGCTTCCTTTCGCTAATATGAGCGGCGATCCGGAAAAAATATTTCTCCGGCGGCATTTTCAAGAACATCACCACCGATGTACGAAGGCCTTCGGCCTATTCGTCATCGCCCGCAGCTTGAGCTTCTCCTAGAAGGGCCGATCTCGAGCCTTAAGCTACCAACCTTGCCAGTTCGCCCACTATGGCACCGAGGTCGTAGTCTTTTGGGGTGAAAACGCGGGCGATGCCCGCGGTACGCAGCGCTTTTGCATCGTCGGGCGGAACAATGCCACCGATCACCACTTGCACGTCATCGACACCGGCTTCGCTCAGACCTTCGAGCAGCGCTGTCGCCAGCGCGCTATGACCACCGGTGAGTACCGAGAGCCCTATCAGATCTACATCCTCTTCGAGCGCGGTTTTGACGATCTCGGCCGGTGTGCGACGGATGCCTTCGTAGATCACTTCGAAGCCGCAATCGCGGGCACGTAGGGCAATTTGCTCGGCACCGTTAGAATGGCCGTCCAGGCCGGGCTTAGCCACCAGCAGGCGTGGCGGGCGGCCAAGACGCTTTGTTGCCGCAGCGACCGTCCGCCGTGCGGCCTCACTGTTGGTTGACGCCACGCGCTCGGCTCCGACGCCCGTGGGCGCGCGGTATTCGCCAAAGACCCGGCGTAGGGTATCAGCCCACTCACCGGTCGTCACGCCGGCCAAGGCGCAGGCAATCGAGGGCTTCATGACATTGCGGCCTTGCCGTACCACGCTTTCCAACTCGGCGAGCGCCGCCTGCGCCGCCCCATCATCGCGGGCCTCCCGCCAGGCCTTCAGGCGTGCAACCTGCTGCGCCTCGGCTTGCGGGTCAATCTCCTGGGTAGCGCCAGCCCCGGCGAGTGGACTTTTTGCACTTTCAGCATAGGCGTTGACGCCGACTACGGTCTGAGCACCGGACTCGATAGCCGCAAGCCGACGCGCGTTCGAGGCCACGAGAGCGGCTTTCATCGTGCCGGATTCGACTGCACCCGCGACATCGCCAAGCGCTGCCATCTCCTCACGCGCCTCAACCATCAGAGCTTTGGTATTCGCCTCGACCACGCTGGAGCCAGCGAAGATATCGGCATGCTCCAGGATATCGGTTTCATAGGCAACGATCTGTTGCGCTCGCAGACTCCATTGCTGATCCCAGGGACGCGGCAGGCCCAGTGCCTCATTCCAGGCCGGCAGCTGCACGGCACGGGCGCGAGCATCCTTCGACAGCACTACGGCCAGCATCTCGATAAGAATGCGGTAGACGTTATTCTCAGGTTGCTGCTCGGTAAGTCCCAGCGAGTTAACCTGCACACCATAGCGAAAGCGCCTGAGCTTAGGGTCTTCTATGCCGTAGCGCTCGCGGCAGATCTCATCCCACAGGCGCGTGAAGGCGCGTAGCTTGGAAATCTCCGTCACCAAACGCAAGCCGGCATTGACGAAAAAACTGACGCGCCCGACAAGCGTAGCAAAACGCTCTTCCGGTATATCGGTCCGGGCATGTACCGTGTCGAGCACGGCGGTGGCATTGGCAAGCGCAAAAGCAAGTTCCTGCACCGGTGTCGCACCGGCTTCCTTCAAATGGTAGGAGCAGATATTGATCGGGTTCCAACGTGGCATCTCGGCTCCGGTGAAGGCGATGATGTCTGTGGCGAGTCTGAGGCTCGGTTCGGGCGGAAAAATATAGGTGCCACGCGAAAGATATTCCTTAACGATATCGTTTTGCACCGTGCCGGCTAGCGCAGTCCGGTCCGCGCCCTGGCGGTCGGCAAGCGCCACGTATAGCGCCAGTAGCCACGGAGCGGTGGCATTGATGGTCATCGAGGTGTTCATGCGCTCGAGCGGCAGGCCGTCGAGCAATCGCTCCATGTCGCCAAGATGCGAGACCGGCACGCCAACCTTACCGACTTCTCCCGCCGCCAGCGCGTGGTCCGGATCGTGACCGGTCTGGGTTGGCAGGTCGAAGGCAATCGACAATCCGGTCTGACCGCGCGCCAGATTGTCGCAAAATAGGCGGTTTGAGACCTCAGGCGTCGAGTGCCCAGCATAGGTGCGCATTACCCAGGGGCTATCGCGCGTCGGTGTGGGAGGACTCTCTGTCATGGCAGCCCTTTATTCAGTGAGTTGGGATTGTGCGCTGCGATAAAGAGAAAGCACAACAGAAAACATCATACTTGACAGGATTATCTTGCCTGCTCAGAGTGTCCTATTGCGTTGCACATTGTGCGATGCAATATGACTTTGACCATGGCTATAGGGAGTGGATCCATGGGAGAGCCTGCGCTTAACATCGAGGCCGTACCGGAGGCACCACGAAAATCGCTGTTTGAGATCGGCGAGATTCCGCCGCTCGGCCACGTGCCCGAAAAGATGCATGCCTGGACGATCCGCCGCGAGCGCCACGGCGAGCCCGAAGCTGCCATGGTCGACGAGGTGGTCCCCGTGCCCGAGATCGACAGCCACGAAGTGTTGGTCATGGTGATGGCCGCAGGGGTCAACTACAACGGCGTCTGGGCCGCGCTCGGTGTGCCGGTCTCTGTTTTCGACGTGCATGGCGCTGACTACCATGTGGCCGGCTCCGATGCCTCAGGTATCGTCTGGGCCGTGGGTTCCAAGGTCACGCGCTGGAAGGTTGGCGACGAGGTCGTGATCCACTGCAATCAGGACGACGGCGACGACGAGGAGTGCAACGGCGGCGACCCCATGTTCAGCCCCAGCCAGCGTATCTGGGGTTACGAGACACCGGACGGCTCCTTCGCCCAGTTCACCCGCGTGCAGGCGCAGCAGCTCATGCCGCGACCCAAACACCTGACCTGGGAAGAGGCGGGCTGCTACGTGCTAACGCTGGCCACAGCCTATCGCATGCTGTTCGGTCATCGCCCGCATATCCTGCGCCCGGGCCACAACGTGCTGGTCTGGGGTGCGGCCGGCGGCTTAGGCTCGATGGCGATCCAGCTCATCGCCACAGCCGGCGCAAACGCCATCGCCATCATTTCGGACGAGGACAAGCGCGATTTTGTCACCCAGCTCGGCGCCCGCGGCGTCATCAACCGCAAGGACTTCGACTGCTGGGGCCAGCTACCCGACGTTGGCAACGCCAAGGCCTATGGCGACTATGCCAAGCGCGTACGTGCCTTCGGTAAGGCCATCTGGGGCATCACCGGTAAAGGCAACGATGTCGATTTCGTCTTTGAGCATCCCGGCGAGCAAACCTTTCCGGTCTCCTGCTTCGTGGTCAAGCGCGGCGGCATGGTGGTCTTCTGCGCCGGCACCACCGGTTACAACCTGACCTTCGACGCGCGCTTCGTCTGGATGCGACAAAAGCGCATTCAGGGCAGCCACTTCGCCAACCTAAAGCAGGCGGCTCAGGCCAATCGCTTAATGGTAGACCGGCGCATCGACCCCTGCATGTCGGAGGTTTTCTCCTGGCACGACATCCCGCGGGCGCACGCCAAGATGCACGCCAACCAGCATCTGCCTGGCAACATGGCGGTTCTCGTGCAGGCCAAGCGTCCCGGTATGCGCACCCTGGAAGAGACACAGGATCTCTAGATGTTGCTCGACGACCTCCAGGCTACGTGCCGGACGGCGCTCGACGGAGCCGAGGCGCTGTTGACGGAAGCGCAGCATGCTGTCTCAACTCGCGTGGAAGCAACAAATATCAATAGCGAACAATTCGCTGTGCATGGACTATCCTGGTATGCAACCTATGTCGAAGCCTTGAGACAAATGCTGGGCTGGGCTGAGAGACTGAAAAAGACGAGTCGCTTTGGCGCCTTGGAACAACTGACGTTGCAGGCTACCTTTGGCGAATATCTCTCGCAGCTGGCGGGTGGTATCGCCATGAGCCAGGTCGAGACGGTACGGCCCAGCGACCTCGGCATCAAAGCGGACACCCTGGAGACCGCCGAGATTGCGTTACTGCGGCGCAGGGGAAACACGGCCGCCGTGCGTCAGGCCATCGCCGATGCCATCGGCGGCGGCAACTTCGCCGATGCGGCGCTTGACAACGAGACCCTGGTGCTCGTCGAGGATCAGTTTCGCCGCTTCTCTGACGAGCGCATCGCACCTCACGCGCAGAACTGGCACCGCGAGGATGTGTTGATTCCCGACGCAGTCATCGCCGAGATGGCCGAGCTCGGCGTCTTCGGCCTCACGGCACCCGAAGATTGGGGCGGTGCCGGGCTTGGCAAGGTGGCGATGTGTGTGGTCACCGAGGAACTCTGCCGCGGCTCGCTCGGCGTCGGCTCGCTGGCAACGCGCTCAGAAATTGCTGTCGAGCTCATTCTCGCCCATGGTACAGAAGCGCAGAAGCAGCGCTGGCTGCGCCCCATCATCTCGGGCGACGTGCTGCCGACCGCCGTCTTCACCGAGCCCGACACGGGCTCTGACCTCGGCAACCTCAAGACCCGCGCCAGCCGCGACGGCGAGGACTGGCAGATTACCGGCGCCAAGACCTGGACCACCCATGGCGCCCGCGCCGACCTGATGACCCTGCTGGCGCGGACTGACGCCGAGCGGCCAGGTTACAAAGGTCTCTCGATGTTCTTGGCGCCGAAGCCACGCGGCACTAATGCAGAGCCTTTTCCGGCTAATGGCATGAGCGGTGGCGAGATTCGCGTGCTCGGCTATCGCGGCATGAAAGAATACGAGATCGCCTTTGACAACTTCGCCGTGCCCGGAGACTGCCTGCTCGGCGAAGCGGAGGGGCAGGGCTTTAAGCAGCTCATGGCGACCTTCGAGGCGGCACGCATCCAGACTGCCGCACGCGCCACCGGCGTCGCCCAAAGTGCGCTCGAGCTTGGGCTCGCTTATGCCAACGACCGCAAGCAGTTCGGCCGCCCCATCTATGCCTTTCCTCGCGTCTCGGGCAAGCTTGCCTGGATGGCAACGGAAGTGATGATCGCCCGCCAACTGACCTGGTTCGCCGCGCGCGAAAAGGACCTGGGCCACCGCTGCGATCTCGAAGCAGGCATGGCCAAGCTGCTAGCCGCCCGCGTCGCCTGGGCGACTGCCGACAACGCGGTGCAGATCCACGGCGGAAATGGCTATGCCGAGGAATATCCGGTCAGCCGCGTACTGGTGGATTCACGCATCCTCAACGTCTTCGAAGGTGCCGCCGAGATCCAGGCCCAGATCATCGGACGACGCTTGCTTGGCGGGAATTAGAGCGCTTTCAAATCATACGCGATCACTTGAGGGCCGTGTATGGTGGGAAAGTGCTCTAGCCTGTAAAAGAGCATTATGACAGACACATACGACTACATCATCGTCGGCGCAGGCTCGGCCGGGGCGGCTCTGGCCTATCGCCTGACAGAGGATCCCAACACGCGCGTCCTCCTGCTTGAAGCGGGCAAAAGCGTCCATCCACTTTCGCGTCTACCGGTCAGCTTCGGACTGTTCATCGACAAGCCTGGCGTAAACTGGCGCTATTTCTCCGATCCAGAGCCCGGCACCACCAACCGGAAGATTCCCGTGCCCCGGGGCAAGATGCTGGGTGGCTCGTCATCAATCAATGGTCTGGTTTATGTCCGCGGCCAGACCCTCGACTACGACACCTGGGCGCAGATGGGCAACCGCGGTTGGAGCTGGCAGGACATCGCGCCGGTCTTCAAGCGCATGGAAGACTATCCCGACGGCGGCGGCGATACCCGCGGCCGCGGCGGCCCGCTTGGCCTCTCAGAGGTGCCGGACGAGAACCCGCTCTACGACGCCCTGATGGCGTCAGCCGAGTCGATCGGCATCCGGCGCACCGCCGATTACAATGGCCCCGAGCAAGAGGGCGTGGGCAAAACCCAAGCAACCATCCAACGCGGCCGACGCATGAGCACAGCGCACTGCTATCTGCGTCTGGCGGCACGACGCGCCAACCTTAACATCGTCACCGAGGCGCTGACCGAGCAGCTGCTACTCGACGGTAAGCGGTGTACCGGCGTCACCTATTCACGTGGTGGCCAACACACGGAAGCCAAGGTCACGCGCGAGGTCGTCCTCAGCGCCGGCACCATCGGCTCGCCGCAGATCCTCGAGCTCTCGGGCATCGGCCAGCCCGAGCTGCTGCAAGCCCACGGCATTGCGGTGCACCACGAATTGCCCGCGGTCGGCGAGTATTTTCGCGACCACATGATGGCGCGGGTCCAGTGGTGCATCGCCAAAGCCGGTGTCTCCTACAATGAGCGCGTCCGCGGCTTTGGTCTGGTTGTCCAGGCGTTGAAATATGCGGCTAGCGGCAGCGGCTTCCTCAGCCTACCCTCAGCACCGCTCGTGGCTTTCGTAAAGACGCGGCCCGAGCTAGCCACACCGGACGTGCAGATGCATATCGTCCCCTATGCCGTAAAGAATCCTAAGCGACGTAAGCTGCACAGCTTTGCCGGCATGACTATAGCGAGCTATCAGTTGCGTCCAGAAAGCCTTGGCTCAACCCATATCCAGTCGGCAGATCCCGCAATGCAACCGGCGATTCGCTTCAACTTTCTGGCTGACCCAATCGACCGCGAGACGACAGTCGAGACCGTCAGAATCGCCCGCCGCCTAGTTGCCGCACCACCCATGGCCGCCTTCCGTGGCGCGGAATACTCGCCCGGCGCAGAAGTCGATACGGATGACGCAATCGAGGCGTGGATCCGCGAGAACTCCGAGACCTCCTACCACCCCATCGGCAGTTGCCGCATGGGTCCAGACGCGGTTGTCAACGAACGCTTACAGGTACACGGCATGGAAGGCTTGCGCGTGGCCGACGCCTCTATTTTTCCTACCATGCCCTCGGGCAACACTAACGCGCCCGCCATCATGGTTGGTGAGAAAGCGGCGGACTTGATCCGAGAAACGACTTAGGCCCCAGCCAGCGACCAAGGCGAGAGCGCTGCTTCGGCGATGGACCAAGACTGGTGCGCGCCAACGCACAGGGCACCGGCCCGCCCGCGCGGCATCAGCGCCCGGGCGGTGGATCACTCGGCCCGGCTCAGCTATACCGAAGACATGGACGACTTAGACATTGAACGCATCGCGCGCCAGGTCTTCGCGGCGGGGCGGGATCGTGCCCGCTTCGCGCCCTTGCGCGGCGACGATGCACCGGCAACCCTGGACGAAGCCTATCCTATCCAGGCGCGGGTCTATGCGCTCTACGAAGCGGCTGCTGACGCCGGACCGCTGGGTGGGCACAAGATTGCGCTCACATCGAAGGCGGTGCAGGAGCTATGCGGCATCGACACCCCAGCCTATGGCGCCGTCTTTCGTGACGAGGTTCGCGCCGCGCCCGTAACTCTGCGCCGCAGCGACTTCGTCCATCTCGGCCTCGAATTCGAAGTGATTGTGACGATGGCGGCAGACGTGCCGTCCGCAAACGCGCCTTACGACCACGACAGCATCGCCGATTATATCGAGGCCTGCGCGCCCGCCTTCGAGATCATCGAGGACCGTAACGCGGATTACGGCGATCTCGACGCGGAATCCGTGGTCGCAGACCGCTGCTGGTGCTATGGCGCGGTGCATGGACCCTGGGCAACAAATTGGCGAAACCTCAACTTCGCCACCCTACCGGTGAAGCTGTATTGGAACGGCAAGGTAGTCGATCGAGCCGTGACCGGTGCCTCGATGGGGCACCCCTTTGCCGGACTCGCCTGGGTAGCTAATCATCTTTACACCCGCGGTCGCACCCTGGCCAAGGGCGAGATCGTGATGACGGGTAGCGCACTCAAGACCCGCTTTCCCGAAGCCGGCGATCACGTCCGCTATGTCATCGAGGGCCTGGGCGAGACTGAGCTTCGCATCGAAGCCTGAGACAGGATTCATCTATGACTTACGACTTCAACGCCTCCCTTCGTCAAGATCTTCCGGTCGCGGCGCGCTGGACCGGATATCCGACCTATAACTTCGTCGGCGGGCACAACGATGCCGCGAACATTCCCGCCCAACATCTTGCCGAGGCGGCAGCCCGATCCCTGGCCCGCGACGGCCATATCCTCGCGACCTACAATATGGGCCATGGCCCCCAGGGCTATCTACCACTGCGCCGGGTCATCGCCACGATGCTACACAAGAGTGCCGGCATGGTATGCGACGCCAGTGAGATCGTGGTTACTTCTGGCTCCTTGCAGGCTATCGATTTGATAAATGCGGTGATGATTCAGCCGGGCGATACGGTGATCGTGGAGGCCGCGACTTATGCCGGTGCTCTGTCACGCCTGCGCTTGCACGGTGCCGACTGGGTCGGCGTTGATATCGACGAGGACGGCATGCGTGCCGACCAGCTGAAACAAGTTTTAGCCACGATGAAGAGCCGCAACGTACGCCCAAAATACATCTACACCATCCCGACGGTGCAGAACCCAACCGGCACGGTGATGAGTGTCGCACGCCGCCACGAGATCCTTGACCTCGCTACCAAATACGATGTGCCTATCTTCGAGGACGATTGCTACGCCGATCTGATGTGGGGCGAGCGTCGGCCGCCAGCGATCGGTGCCCTCGATACGGAGCGCCGCGTGATTTATTGCGGCTCGTTCTCCAAGTCACTGGCACCTGCGTTGCGGCTCGGCTACCTCATCGCCGACTGGTCGCTGTTGAACCGCGTGCTACCCGCCAAGAAAGACGGCGGCACCGGCGCCATCGACCAGATCGCCGTGGCCGAATACGCGGCTGAGTATTTCGCGAGTCATGTCGCAGGACTGCGCCAAACGCTCAAGGCCAAGTGCGAGGCGATGGTTGAGGCACTGGAGGTACATTTCGGCGTCGCCGCCGAGTTCGAGGTGCCGCGCGGCGGCATCTTCCTCTGGGTAAGGCTGCCGGACGCTGTCGACACCACCAAACTCGCCGAGACCGCCCTTGCCGAGGGGGTCGCGGTCAACCCGGGTGCCGACTGGTCGGCCGACCCGGAGACGGGCCGCCACAGCATCCGCCTCTGCTTCGGCAACCCTTCTACCGAGACCATCAAGAAAGGCGTCGCCCGCCTCGCCGAGATCTGCCGCCGCGAAACCGGTATCCCCGAGCGTAGCGCCAACCTGCAGCAGGGCTGACGGCACTGCCCGCTTGGGATCGATAGTGCGCTCCCCGGCCTTGCTCGCGTCGGCGAGAAGCTGGCGGCCATTGCTCACCTCGGGGGTTCAGCCATCCTTTTACCCGAACCTATATGGCACCGTACGCGCTCAATTTCCCGAGCTCAATCCGGCCCACCAACTCGGAGCGCACCCGGTTTGGTTGCTGTCAGAACCGCCGCGACCTCGCCTGCGCTCGGCATGGAATCCGCCGTGCCAGGGCGGGTGACAGAGAGGCCAGCGACCACGCAGCCGGTGCGCACTGCATCGACTATCTCAACACCGTTTGCGATCGCTGTGGCGAACGCGCCGCAGAACGCATCGCCCGCACCCGTGGCATCGACCACTGCACCGGCCTCGACGGCGGGGACATGCACGAAGTCTTCGCTCGTGCAGAGTGCGGCACCACGCGCGCCAAGCGTGATCACAGCGGCGCTGACGCCTTGCGCCAAAAAGACCTCGCCCGCACGGCGCGCATCATCGAGGGTCTCGACGGCGATCCCCGTGAGCAACTCCGCCTCGGTCTCGTTTGGCGTGACGAAGTCACAGAGCGCCAGTATGCCTTTCGACAGGGCCATTGCGGGCGCTGGGTTGAGAATGGTCTGCACCCCTGCCGCGCGCGCAATCTTAAGCCCCGATGCCGCCGCGGCTAGGGGCTGTTCGAGCTGGGTCATGAAGACCGTCGCCGTCTTGATTGTCGCCGCCTCGGCCTCAACATCCGCCGGCGTGATCGTTGCACCGGCGCCGGGGAAGAGCACGATGGCGTTCTCCCCCGACCCCTCCTCAACCAGGATAAAGGCCGCGCCCGTCGCGCCGTCCGCGCGCTCTACCACGCGCGCCGTGACCCCCGCGGCTGTCCATGTTTCACGCGCCAACATCGCAAAGGCATCGCGCCCAAGCGTGGAGATCAGCGTCACATCGGCGCCGAGACGTGCCGCCGCCACGGCCTGGTTTGAGCCCTTACCACCCGGGCTCTGGGCAAAGCTGTTGCCGATCAACGTCTCGCCCGGTCGCGGCGCGCGATCGGCGCGGAACGCGGTGTCGGCGACAAAGATACCGAGAATGACGATACGGCCGGACATGGCTACTCCGCAGGCGGCAGTGGGTGTTGAGCGTCAAGCACCGCCTTGCGCAGACCACAGAACGGGCATAGCAGCACGGCAAGATCAGTGAGCGGGAACCACTTCAGCCCATCATAGAATTTAGGACTTGTCCTAAACACAGCCACCGCCGCTGCGGATAAGCTTAGTCGGAGCGCCGTCCTATCTCAAGTTGCGGCCACTTGCTGGGAGATGACCCACTACCCCGGCACATCGAGACCTGGCTGCCAGTTCTCAGGCACGGCCCAGCGCTTCGTCCATGACAGACGTTTGTTGGGCACGCGCCACCGGTATGGGAAGCAGCAGGGCTCCCAAAATGACAAGACTACGCACAACATTCCCCTTATTCTTGGGCTTGGTTCTCAAATTAAAAATGGGGTCGGTGGGGAAATTCACTAGTGGGTACGGAGACAAACGAAACGACTGGGGGCTGGGTGTGCTAGCACTTTACCGCACGCTGACGGCGCTCGGAGCACCGCTGACCCGTTGGCATCTGCGCCGCCGCGCCGCCAAGGGCAAAGAGGACGCGGAGCGTCTTGCCGAGCGTTTCGGCGAGGCCGGCCTAGCGCGGCCCGAAGGCAAGCTGGTCTGGCTGCATGCGGCGAGCGTGGGCGAGGCAACCTCGGTACTACCGCTGGTCGAGCGTCTGCAGGAGTGTCGGGCGACCACAATCCTGGTCACCAGCAGTACCGTCACCTCGGCCGAGATGCTGGCCAGGCAGTTGCCGGCGGGTGTCATCCACCAATTCGTACCGGTCGATATCCCAGCCGCCGTAAGCGCCTTCCTCAACCATTGGCGATCCGACTTTGCGATATGGGTCGAATCTGAGCTTTGGCCCAATCTGGTTACGGCAACGGCCGCGCGGGGCACGCCAATGGTGCTGATCCAGGCGCGCCTTTCCGATGCCTCATTGCGGCGTTGGCGGCGAGCACCGGGGCTGATCCGCCGCGTGCTCTCCTGCTTCAAGCTGGTGCTGGCCCAGACCGAGGCCAATGCCGAGCGCTTCCGTGCTCTCGGCGCACGCTCAGTGGCGACCACCAGCACCCTGAAATACGCCAGCCCACCGCTGGCTGCAGAACATCACGAGTTGAAGGTGCTGCAGCGCCAAATCGGCGGCCGGCCGCTCTGGGTCGCGGCCAGTACCCATGCCGGGGCCGAAGAAACCGCAGTGCTTGATGCCCATATGGCGCTCGCCGAGCACCTACCGACGGTGCTCACGATCATCGTGCCGCGCCACCCCCAGCGCGGCGACGAGATGGCCTCGACGATCGCGGCGCGAGGTTACAGCGTGGCCCGGCGCAGCGCCGCCGACCTAATCGAGGCACACCACCAAATCTATCTCGCGGACACCCTGGGTGAGCTCGGCCTTTTCTATCGCATCGCGCCGGTAGCCTTCGTCGGCGGCACCCTGTCGGCGGCCGGCGGCCATAACATCATCGAGCCCATCCAACTCGGCACAGCAGTGGTCTGCGGGCCCGATCTGGCTAATTTCACCGAGGTCGCGGAGGACCTGACCAAGGCCGGCGCCCTGCGCACGGTGGCCGACGGCCATCAGCTCGCCGGAACGGTCGGCTTGCTGTTGCAGGATTCGGAGCGCCGCACCGAACTGGTGCAGCGCCAGAAGGGCGTGACCGACTCCCGGGCGGAGGTGCTGGAAGACGTCATGACCGCCCTCGGCCCTTATCTGCCGGTGCATAGCGAAGGGTGAGCCGGTAGTGCGCGCACCTGACTTCTGGCAAACGGACGGGATCTGGCCTCGCCTGCTCTCACCTATCGCAGCGGTCTACGGCTGGGCGGCGCGGCGACACCAACTGGCCGCGCGGCCCTGGCGAGCGCCGCTACCCGTGCTCTCGGTCGGCAATCTCGTCGTCGGCGGCACCGGTAAAACCCCGGTGACGCTGTCGCTCGCTGAGCGGCTCTCCAGGCGCGGGTGGGCACCCCACCTGCTGAGCCGCGGCTATGGCGGGCGCGCACGCGGCCCGCTGCGCGTCGATCCGGTCCGCCACGATGCCGCGCAAGTAGGCGACGAGCCCCTGCTACTGGCCGCCGCCGCCCCAACCTGGGTGGCGCGCGACCGTACCGCCGGCACGCGCGCCGCGATCGCCGCCGGTGCTGATGTGCTCGTGCTCGACGACGGCCACCAAAACCAGGCGCTAGCGAAGGACCTAGCGCTGGTCATAGTCGATGGCACCCAGGCCTTTGGCAATCGCCGCCTACTGCCCGCCGGTCCCTTGCGCGAGAGCATCACTGACGGCCTAGCGCGCGCCACTGCGGTCGTGCTGCTGGGCGAAGATGTCTCTGGGCTCAGAGATGAACTCCCAGGAACATTGCCATTGCTGACCGGACGTCTCGAACCCAAGAAGAATACCCTACATGGTAAGGTGGTAGTCGCCTTTGCCGGCATCGGCCGACCGCAGAAGTTCTTCGCCACCCTCGACGGCATGGACTGCGAAGTGCTGGGCAGGCACACCTTCTCTGACCACCATCCCTATCATGAGCACGAGATCCTAATGCTGCTGGACAAAGCCACCAAGCTCGATGCGCTTTTAGTGACAACGGCAAAGGACCGTGTGCGACTGCCGCCGCATTTGCAAGATTTAGTGGAGGTAGTGGAGGTCATGGTTGTCTGGGACAACGAGACCGCGCTCGAGGTGCTTCTAGCAGAGCTCGATAACGATGGCTAAAACCAGTCCTGGCAAACGTTTGCGCTACTTCTCTGAGTATCTGTTAGTGCGCCTTCTGTTCGTTATGTTCGGCATCCTGTCACTCGATGGCGCGTCGGCGCTCGGTGGGTGGCTCGGCCGGAAAATCGGACCGCGACTCAAGCTCAATCGACGCGCTGAAAAAAACCTTGCCATGGCAATGCCAGAAATCGATATGACCGAGCGCGAGCGCATACTCGATGGCATGTGGGGCCACCTTGGCCGTGTCTTCGCCGAATATCCCCACCTCGGCACGTTCGACCCCTACAACCCAGACGACGACCACCTCGTGGTGCAGAATTCGGATATCGTCGAGCGTCTGCACAATGACGGCATTGGTGGCATTTTTTTCTCCGCCCATATTGGCAACTGGGAGCTCGGCGCGCTCGGCGCGACGCGGCGCGGCATGGCGCTTGGCCAACTCTACCGGCCAGCCAACAATGCCCGCGTCGACCGTCTGATCATGGCCGCGCGCGCGCCGATCGGTGGCGACTACCAACCCAAGAGCGGGGGCGGCTTGCGGAGCCTCATGGCCATGCTCAAGCGTGGTAACCACCTCGCCATCATGGCCGATCAGCGCTACAATGAGGGCATCGCCGTGCCCTTCTTCGGCTGCAAGGCGATGACCGCGCCGACCATTGCCGAGCTGGCGCTGCGCTATCGCGTGCCCGTGGTGCCGGCGCGTATCGTGCGACTCCACGGCGCCCACTTTTGCCTCGAGTTCGAAGAGCCCCTGGCCCTACCCGACAGCGGTAACAAGCAACAAGACGTGCTGACCGTGATGACAGACGTCAACGCCCGCATCGAGGCCTGGATCCGTGAATACCCCGAGCAATGGCTCTGGGTGCACAGGCGCTGGTCAAAGGAGAATTAGTCTGCCCCCTCCGGCAGTCCCGCCTTGCGCAGGCCCTTGGCCATGCGGACTATCACCGGCTCCTTGAAGTTCCATAGCCAAAGCAGATTTCTCATCATCGCAATGGTGAAGCCAGGAAAAGATCGAGTAACGACGCCCTTGCCTCAGCAGCCATATCATTTTACGCGTTGACGGCGGCCTCTGCGTGACAACACTCTCGGCCAGAGCGTTCCCTCTCGGCAAAGAATAAATGTGGCGTGATTTTGCTCAACCAACCCGGGCGGCACGGCCCGCGCTTTGTGTCGATGGCGAGGGTCGGAGTATGGGCCGCCCTACCGCTTTGCCGCAAAGAACGCCTGCAACAGGTCGCCGGCGCGGCGCTCGTCGATGCCGCCATAAACGTCCGGACGGTGATGGCAAGTAGGCTGGCTGAAGAGACGCGGGCCGTTCTCAACACCGCCGCCCTTGGGGTCGGAGGCAGCAAAATAGAGCCGACGGATGCGTCCGAACGATATGGCCTGGGCGCACATTGGACAGGGCTCGAGGGTGACATAGAGATCGCAGCCGACCAGCCGCGGCGAGGCGATCAATGCGGCAGCGGCGCGCAGCACCAGTATCTCGGCATGGGCGGTCGGATCGCTCAGCTCTTCGACGCGATTACCATCGGCGGCCAGCACGGCGCCGCCGCCATCGACGACGACGGCGCCGACGGGCACCTCGCCGCGCGCGGTAGCCGCCTTGGCTTCAGCGAGGGCGAGTGCCATGGGTTCTGTCCGAGACATGGTAGCACCCTGCCGCCGGCCCGCGGGTGCGTCAACCGGGTTCCACCAGACCGGGTAGGGCTTTATGGTGCTGCCATGAGCGCGCCTGCAATGCCCTTGATAGGGGTCACCTTCGACGACGAGCCGGCCGGCGGCTATTCGAAATTTCCCTGGTACGCCTTGCGCCAGAACTATCTTTCTGTGCTCAGCGCGGCGAACGCTCTACCTATGGCGCTGGAGCAGGCGCCAGACCTCGCCGAAGCCTATGTGGAACGCCTTGACGGCCTGGTGGTCACCGGTGGCGCCTTCGACGTCGATCCCGCCTTGTTCGGCGGTGGCGTCCGCCACAATAGCGTCACTACCAAGGACGGGCGCACCGCCTTTGAGCTTGCTGTAACCCGCGCGGCACTCAACCACAACCTGCCCGTGCTCGGCATTTGTGGTGGCCAGCAATTGCTGGCCGTGGCACTCGGCGGCACCCTCATCCAACATATTCCCGACGCCATATCAAACGCATTAGCGCACGAACAGCCCAACCCGCGGGACGAGGCCGGGCACGCAGTGAACATCGTCGCCGATACCCTGCTACATCGCATCACCGGTAGTGAGACATTCATGGTTAACAGCGCCCATCACCAAGCGGTGGATACGGTGGGCGAAGATACGGTCGTGAACGCCCTGGCGCCCGACGGCGTGATCGAAGGCATCGAGGCGCCAGCTTACTGCTTCTGCCTCGGCGTGCAATGGCACCCCGAGTTTCTCATCTCCGACGGCGACCGCTGTCTAATCGCCGCCTTCGTCGCCGCCTGCCGGCCATGAATGAAGCCAAAAGCGAGCGCATCGCCAAGCGCCTGGCGCGCGTCGGGCTGTGCTCACGGCGCGAGGCAGAGCGCTGGATTGCCGCCGGCCGCGTGGCGGTAAACGGCGAGGTGCTGGAGAGCCCGGCCGTAGTCGTCGGACACAAGGACCGCATCTATGTTGATGGCAAACTACTCGCCGCGCCCGCGGCGACGCAGCTGTGGCGCTATCATAAACCGCGCGGCCTGGTCACCAGCCACCGCGACGAAAAGGGTCGCCCCACCGTCTTTGACGCCCTGCCCCGTGACTTACCGCGCCTGGTCTCCGTCGGCCGCCTCGACATCACCTCCGAAGGCCTGCTCCTTTTGACCAATGATGGCGCCCTGGCGCGATATCTTGAACACCCCTCAACCGCGCTTACCCGGCGCTATCGGGCTCGCGTCCACGGCAATGTGGACGACGCGGCTTTGCGCAGCCTGGCCAAGGGCGTGACCGTAAACGGCGTGCGTTACGCCAGCACCGAAATCTCGATAGATCGCCGTGGTGATGGTAAGAATAGCTGGCTCAACGTCAGCTTGCGCGAAGGCAAGAATCGCGAGGTGCGCAAGCTACTCATCCATGCCGGCCTAGTGGTCAACCGCCTCATTCGCATTTCCTATGGCCCCTATCAACTCGGCAATTTGAAAGCTGGGAAGGTAGCCGATGTATCGCGAAAGGTACTGCACGAGCAGTTGGGTAGAGACTGGACGGAGAAGCTGCGGTGAGAATCATCGGCGGCTCCTTGCGCGGACGCTGCTTACAGGTCCCGGCTGGGCGTGACATGCGCCCCACCGCGGACCGCGCCCGCCAGACTCTGTTCAACTTGATCGCGCACAGTGCTGCGCTCGGCGGGCTCACGCTCGAAGGCGCCACCGTCGCCGATATCTTCGCCGGCACCGGCGCCTTCGGTCTGGAGGCGCTATCGCGCGGCGCCAGGCGCGCGCTCTTCATTGAATCAGGCCGCGCCTCACTCACAGCCCTACGTGCCAACATCGCCGCGCTAGGCCTGGTGGACAGATCTCAGGTTATCGCCCGCGACGCCGTCCGCCCCGGCCCGGCCCCAACACCCTGCGATCTCCTCTTTCTCGACCCGCCCTACCGCGAAGGTTTCGTCCTGCCCGCGCTTGCGGCGCTGATGCAGAACGCCTGGCTGGCGCCGGGTGCAGTGGTGATTGTCGAGCACGCCACGGACGAAGACCTCCAGCCGCCGGATGGGATGGCGACCTTAAAAACACACAAGGTGGGCGCCGCCACGTTTGCCAATTGGCATATGCTACCTTGAGCGCCGGCGAGAATTTCAGACATGGCACGAGCAATAGCCAGGGCAGAAATGGCACTTCCAGATCGACGATCGAGAACGGCGGCGGGGCAATCACGGCTCGCGTCTAGGCGCGTTTCAAACTGGGGAACTCAGTCGCAGCATCGGATTATCCCTTCATCCTCGAGCCGCAGCACGCCGGTATGGAGCATGCGCTGTTTGTCGGTAAGGAAATGTAGGCGCGACTCTGGTCGCAACGTGTGTTCACCGTCACTAGCCGTATAATTTGGAAAACTGGTGTTATACTTGGACTTATGAGACTTTTTAGTGGCTGTCGCGTGGCGTAGCGGTGCGAGGTTTCGGTGGATGGCAAACTCGCATCTCGGCCTGCGCGCCTACTGCCGACCAGGGCATTCCGAGTGAGGCTATGAGGGGGCCGAACCGCGGCGGCTGGCGCGGCCATACTGGCGCCCCATTTCAACGGTCCTCGGCGGCGCTCGAACATCACTGTCGCTTTCTCTCCAACTGAGTGATCACCATGCGCGAGGAAACCTGGTTGCTCGACAGCGCCCTCAACAAGGTAGTCAAAATGCCAACGACGCTGGAGCGATTGTGCGACAAAGTGAGGGAAGTGGAATACCTATGGTCGAATTAAGGATCATCGTGGGCGGCGTCAGCATCCGCGTCGAGTTACTCGACACGCCGACCGCTGCGGCCGTGGCCGCGGCAGCGCCTTTTACCGCCAGCGCTAGGACCTGGGGCGAAGAGGTCTATTTCTCAACACCGGTGTCAGTGGCGCGCGAAACGGACGCCCGCGCCGTGGTCGAGGCCGGCGAGTTGGCCTTCTGGGTCGAAGGCGATTCCATCGCCATCGGCTTCGGCCGCACGCCTATCTCGCGTGGCGCCGAGATCCGTCTTGCTGCGCCGACTAACATATGGGGCCGCGCGCTCGACGATGTCAAAGCGCTGGCCAGCGTACGCGACGGCGATCCGGTCAGCGTCGAAGTATTCGACGATGCCTGACACCGGTGACCTTGCCGACCGCTTCGGGGTGCCTGTTAACCGTGAGGCGGTGGCCAAGGATTGGGCCGAGCGCGGTTACGACTGCCGGTCTTTCACCGACCCCCCGAGACAGGAGTGGAACGGCTTTGTTCACTCCACCAACGAGTTGATCACCGTAGTTGAAGGGCGCCTCAAACTGCTCATGGAAGGCAAGAGCCTGATCCTGGGTCCCGGTGACGAGGCTTTCATCCCACGGCACATGCGCCACTCGGTGCACAACATCCACGATGGCACCACACACTGGTTGTTCGGCTACGACTGAGCCCTAGCTGCCACCAGACGAAATGCCAGCACGATAACAATGGCCCCAATCACCAGCGGCGCGATGGGGAGGCTGAGGACGCCGGCCAACAATCGGGCCAGGAACGGTAGCGCGAAGATCGCCAGCAAGGCCGTCTTCTCCCAGGGCCGGAAGCCACCTTCGAGTCCCGCGGCAGCAAGCCAGGCGATTGGCAGCGCCAGCAGCATAAGGTCGTAATCCCAGCCATAGGGCGTCGCCAACAAAGTGCAAGCGACGAGTAGCGCGCTCTTCAAAGCCTGCGGCCCACTGCCGCGCCAGGCCCAGAACACTACTGCTAGGGCCGCCAGCGAGGCCAGCGCCTGGCCACCATAGGCCAGGCCCAGCGACCCGCCTAGCAGTCGCAGCGCCGCGAAACTGCTGATCGAGCGATGGTAGCCAGCAACACCCTGCTCGATGACCTGCTCGCGGGCGAAAGCCGAGCTCTCCAAAAAGGCCGCCCATATCTCCATACCATAGGCGCCAGTGGCCAGCACCACCGTGGCTAGGACGGTGGCTACGGCAGCGGCAAAGGCGCGCCAATGCCCGCCGGCGACAAGCGCAAAGGGGATTAGCAGGCTAAATTGCGGTTTGTAAGCGAGCAGGCCGATAAGCGCCCCGGCGAGCAGCGGCCGGCGTTTCAGCGAGAGCAACGCGAGGCCGGTCAGCCCGGTGCTGAGAAAGCCGTTCTGGCCATGGATAAGATTGACGAAAGCGGCCGGATAGGCGAGTGCCACCAGCATCGCCTGACGGCCGGCGACGATGCGCCGGATCGCCAGCAGATAAAGCGGCAGGGTCAACGCCATCCACACCGCTAGGGCGCCAAAATAGGACAGGCCCGCCAACAGGCCCGCCACCAGCAAATACGTGGGCGGGTAATGCCAGCTGTAATAGGGCACAGCCTCGCTGGCGAAGATGCGCTTTTGCGCCGCATGCAGCGCGGCGTGGGAATAGGCGTCGGCGGCGTGGCCCTCGCGCACCAGGGTACCAGCACCGTACATATGGCTAAAGTCGGTACCGACCGGCCGTCCTTGCGGGTCGAGCCCGCCTTGCGAGGCGGCCAGCATCACGCATAGGCCAGCCACGCCGCCGACCAGAATCAGGGCTGCATAGACCCGGACCCGCCACGCCGTCAGCCAATTTCCATCGCGGAGCACCGCCGGCCCGTGCCACGTCACTGTTGTGCCCCCGTCTATTCGCCATGCAGTATAGCGTTATCCACACAATGCGAGAGACGGTGATAATCACCATGAGACACGTATTCACTATGGCAGCACCATTGATGACTGGATCGCCAAGTATGCGAGAGACGGCGGCAACAGCTTTCCGAAAATGCCTCTCGCTTACGCCGGACGACGGCCCGGCGCAGAAGATGCTGCGCCGCTACGAAACTTGAGAATCAGTGCCGACCGAACAGCTTCTCGATGTCAGTGAGCTTCAGCTCGACATAGGTCGGCCGGCCATGATTGCATTGTCCGGAATGGGGTGTGACTTCCATTTCCCGCAGCAGCGCGTTCATCTCCTCAGGGCCCAGACGGCGGCCAGCCCGCACGCTGCCGTGGCAGGCCATGGTGGCGCAGACGTCGTCGAGGCGCTCCTTGAGGGCCAAGGCCTGATCGCCTGCGACGATATCCTCCGCAAGGTCGCAGACTAGCCCTGCCACGTCGCATTCGCCGAGCAGGGCCGGCACTTCGCGCACAATGAGCGCCCCATCGCCGAAGGGCTCGACCACGAGGCCGAACTCGGCAAGCTCCGAAGCACGGGCAGCGACGGCCTCGGCCGGACCGGGATCAAGCTCGACAACATCCGGGATCAGTAAAATTTGCCGCCCGACCTTGCCACCGGCGAGCTCGGCGCGCATGCGCTCAAGCACCAGGCGCTCGTGCGCCGCATGCTGGTCGACGATGACAAGGCCGTCGGTCGTCTGGGCAACAATATAGGTCTCGTGCAACTGGCCCCGCGCCGCACCCAGCGGATAGGTCTCGACCGACTCCTGCGCCGGCTCCGAGACGACGGGAGGTGCCAGCGGCGCCTGGTAGGCGGCAGCGTTTCCCGCTAGACCGAGACCCGGGCGCAGCGGCAGGCCGGGCTGTGGGCGGGCGGCGGCAAGCGCCGCATGGGCGACTGTTGTCGAGGCCCGGTGGCCGGCCTCATCGAGGGCATGCCTGAGCGCCCCGACCACGAGGTTACGCACCGCCGCCGGGGCCCTAAAACGCACCTCGGCCTTGGCGGGGTGCACATTGACGTCGACCTCCGCCGGATCAAGCGTGAGGAAGAGCGCCACCAGGGGATGACGGTCACGCGCCAGCAGGTCCTGATAGGCACCACGCACCGCGCCATAGAGCAGGCGGTCGCGCACGGGTCGGCCGTTGACGAAAAGATATTGCTGGCCAGCCCGACCACGGTTTAACGTCGGCAGAC